>TARA_R110002050_G_scaffold263291_1_pt1 | contig 50602 bp, 52 predicted proteins | sample TARA_R110002050 | Tara Oceans TARA_R110002050 (sample SAMEA4396988) | marine metagenome | biome: Polar Biome; feature: [DCM] deep chlorophyll maximum layer (ENVO:01000326); material: water (ENVO:00002006), including particulate matter (ENVO:01000060) such as... | depth 25 m
CACAAACGATTCATATCATTCAACTTCTTTGTGGACCGACACTAAGGGCCGGGGACTGATCTCCGGTCCTTACAACGATCGCTCAGTGCCCCACGGAGGCGCGACATTGTGGCATAGCCTCAGACCATGCCGGTAACACGGACCGGCCGCCGGCCGGTCGCCCGTTTGCGGGCCATGTAACGCGGCCGTGCCAGGCGCCATCCGAGCAGCAATGTCACCAGCCCGGCATAAATCAACTGCTCCGGTCCGATCACCTTGACCGACAGGCAGTAGTGCAGCGCCCCGGCCGCCGCGATCGGATAGATCAGCCGGTGCAGCTTGAGCCAGCCTGGTCCGAGCTTGCGGACCGACCAGCGATTGGACGTCAGAGCCAGCGGGATCAGCGCCACGAAGGCCGCCATGCCAATGGTGATGAACCAGCGTTTGATGATGTCCTCGATGATCACATCCAGCGCCAGACGCTTGTCGAGCACCATGTAGGTGAGGAAGTGCATCGCCACATAGTAGAATGCCAGCAGTCCAAGCGCCCGCCTGTAGCGCACCCAGTTGATGCCGAACAGATCCCTGAGCGGAGAGATCATCAGCGTCAGGATCAGCAGCCGTAACGCCCAGTCGCCCAGAAGGTGCTCAAAGATCTTGACCGGATTGCCGACCAACTGGCCGGTGGCTCCAAGATAGAACGTCCACAGCGCCGGTGTCAGGCCGAGCGCATAGAGCGCCCAGACTGATGCGGTGTGGAACCGTTTGGGCAAAGAGGGCAGGCGCATGGTTAGAAATTCGCTTTCAGATCCATGCCTTCATAGAGGCTGGCGACCTCGTCGCCATAACCATTGAACGGCAGCGTCGGCCGCTCGTTGGAGCCGAAAAAGCCGCCGCCGCCGATACGGTTTTCCACAGCCTGGCTCCAGCGCGGGTGGTCGACCTGCGGATTGACATTGGCATAGAAGCCGTACTCGCTCGGCGCCAGACGGTTCCAGGTCGAGGCCGGCTGTTCCTCGGTCAACGTGATGCGGACGATCGACTTGATGCCCTTGAAACCGTATTTCCACGGCGTGATCAGCCGCACCGGAGCGCCATTCTGGTTGGGCAGAGTCTTGCCGTACAGTCCCATCGACAGGATCGTCAGCGGGTGGCGCGCCTCGTCAAGCCGCAAGCCCTCGACATAGGGCCAGTTCAGCGGCTGGAAGATCCCGCGCTGTCCAGGCATTTCTTCCGGCCGCACCACTGTTTCAAACGCCACGTATTTGGCGCTGCCCAGCGGCTCCACCTTGTCGAGCAGGCTGGCGAGCGGAAAACCGATCCAGGGAATGACCATCGACCAAGCTTCGACACACCGCATCCGGTAGATGCGTTCCTCGAGCCCGAGCGCCATCAACGCATCGAGATCGAACTCGGCAGGCTTGCCCACCATGCCATCGACCTTGACGGTCCAGGGCGTGGGATTGAAATCGCCGGATTTCGCTGCCGGATCGGCCTTGCCGGTGCCGAACTCATAGAAATTGTTGTAGCTGGTCGCATCCGCTTCCGCTGTCAGTTCCTCCTTGGGATCGTAGCCGCCCGGCTTGGCGGCAAGCTCTGTTGCGCTGAACGCCAGTGAAGGCGCCGCCAAGCTGAACCCTCCAACAGCACCCATGCGCAAAATGTCGCGCCGTCGGTAATAGCTTGCCTCGGCAGTGACCTCGGACCCGGGTATCGGGATAGGGCGGTAGCGGTGCATGGCGGACTTGCTCCTGATGTTTGTGGACCGGATCGTCGGGGCTTTGCTGTATCTGTACAAGATATACGATTGACCGCGGGCGCAAAGGACCCGCGCGACCACGTTTTCGTGTAGTCTTGGTGATCAACCGGCTTGTCCGGGTCGGAATTGGCCAGGAAGGCACTGGCTGGCGGAGGCCTTGCATCAACTCTTGGTGCAGCCGGCTTTAAACGTTGCCATGAAGCCGTCAAACTCATGATGACTTTAGTGTTCCAGTCAGGCCATAGTGGCCCAAATCACTGAGGATTCCCGTCATGATTCCAAATCGTTCGCGGTTGCGCGCCGTCCTTTTTCTTGTGCTGGCCATATCCATGGCGAGCTTTCCCGTATTGGCTCCGGCGCTGGCCCAGACCAGCACTGAGCAATCCCTGACCGACAGCATTGGCAAGATCTTCCGCGATGTCATCGGCGGCCCCGAGGAAAAGGCCACAGCACAATCCGAAACCGCTCCGGTTTCCGAGCCGCGCCGCGAGCCGCCGCGGTCGCAAGCCGACATGATGCAATCCTTCTCGCCGCTGGTGAAGGCAACCGCGCCCGCCGTCGTCAATGTCTATGCCAACCGCACCGTCCAGCGCAGCATGTCTCCCTTTGCCGGTGATCCGTTTTTCGAGCAGTTTTTCGGCCAGAGAATGCCAAACCGAACCGAGAAGCAGTCTTCGCTCGGGTCCGGCGTAATCATTCAGAGCAATGGAATCATCGTCACCAACAATCATGTCATCGCAGGCGCCGATGACATTCGCGTCGCACTTACCGATGGACGGGAGTTTCAAAGCAAGGTTCTGCTCAAGGATGAGCGTTTCGATCTCGCAATCCTTCAGATTGACGGTGATGGACCTTTCCCGATTGTGGAATTCGGCGACACCGACACCACCGAGGTGGGCGATATCGTGCTCGCCATAGGTAACCCGTTCGGCGTTGGTCAGACAGTGACCAGCGGCATCGTTTCGGCGCTTGCCCGAAACAGCGTTGGTGTGTCGGATTTCGGCTCGTTCATCCAGACTGACGCCGCCATCAATCCGGGCAATTCAGGCGGTGCGCTGATTGACATGAGCGGACGCCTGATCGGCATCAACTCGGCAATTTTCAGCCGCTCCGGCGGCTCCAACGGCATCGGGTTCGCCATCCCCGCCAATCTGGTTCGCGCCGTGGCTCAAACCGCCGAAACGGGCGGCGATGTTTTCGAGCCGCCCTATATCGGCGCATCCTTCGAACCGGTGACGGCTGACATTGCCGAGGCGCTTGGCCTGGACCGTGCAACAGGCGCCCTGGTGTCGGATGTCACCGAGGACGGCCCCGCCGGCAAGGCCGGTTTGCGCCCCGGTGACATTGTCCTGGGATTCAATGGCCGGCCAGTCGAACATCCCGATGCGCTGGGCTACCGGCTTGCCACCACGAGTGCCGGCGCCACCGCTGCGCTTGATGTGCTCAGCCGCAAGGGTCGCAAGACGATCGAAATCACGCTGCAGGCGCCGCCCGCCGATGATCCGCGAGCCCGGCGCAAGCTTGATGGCCAGAATCCGTTTTCAGGTGCGGTTGTCTCCAACATCACTCCGAGTATTGCCAGTAAATTGCGGCTGCCGCCATCGGTTCATGGCGTTGTCATCACCGATGTTCCTGGCGGGTCGATCGCCGGCCGTTACGGCTTCCGTCCGGCAGATCTGATTGCCGAGATCAACGGCGTCAAGATCACCAATGTCAATGTCCTCGAACAGATCCTGGTCGATGGCGCCAGCTTCTGGCGGTTTGAAATCGTGCGTGGCGGTCAACGCATTCGCCAGATCATACGGTGAGGCATGAGTGATCTGTTCGCCTCTGCCGGTGCGGCCCAAAGCGGGCACCGTCCGCTTGCCGACCGGTTGCGGCCCGCCACGCTTGCCCAAGTCACCGGCCAGCCGCATCTGACCGGCGCGGATGGCGCGATCACCCGGATGATCGCCTCGGCAAGTCTCGGCTCGATGATCTTCTGGGGCCCTCCGGGTACCGGCAAGACCACGGTGGCGCGGCTTCTGGCCGGTGAAACCGAGCTGGCGTTCGATCAGATCTCGGCGATCTTTTCAGGCGTGGCCGATCTCAAGAAGGTCTTCGAGACAGCGCGTGCCCGCCGCATGGGTGGACGCCAGACCTTGCTGTTTGTCGACGAGATCCACCGCTTCAACCGCGCCCAGCAGGACAGTTTCCTGCCGGTGATGGAAGACGGCACCATCGTGCTGGTCGGCGCGACCACGGAAAATCCGTCGTTTGAACTCAATGCAGCGCTTCTGTCGCGCGCCCGGGTGCTGACCTTCAAGCCGCATGACGAGGACAGCCTTGAAAGCCTGCTCAAGCGCGCCGAGGAAGAGACCGGCAGGACGCTGCCGCTCGAACCCGACGCGCGGCTCAGTCTTCTCAGGATGGCCGATGGCGATGGCCGGGCGGTGCTGACGCTTGCTGAAGAGGTCTGGCGCGCCGCCCGCGAGGACGAGGTTTTTGACACCGAGGCGCTTGTCAATGTCGTCCAGCGCCGCGCCCCGGTCTATGACAAGGGTCAGGACGGGCATTACAATCTGATTTCGGCGCTGCACAAGTCGGTGCGCGGGTCGGACCCTGATGCCGCGCTCTATTATCTCTGCCGGATGTTAGACGCTGGCGAGGATCCGCTGTTTCTGGCCCGGCGGCTGGTCCGCATGGCGTCGGAAGAGATCGGCATGGCCGATCCGCAGGCGCTGGTTGTCGCCAATGCCGCCAAGGACGCCTATGACTTTCTTGGATCGCCCGAGGGCGAGCTGGCGCTGGCGCAGGCCTGCGTCTATCTCGCCACCGCGCCCAAATCCAACGCCGTCTACACAGCCTACAAGGCTGCCAGGCGCGTTGCCAAGGAGGGCGGGTCGCTGTTGCCGCCCAAGCACATCCTCAACGCGCCGACCAAGCTGATGAAGGCCGAGGGCTACAATGAAGGCTATCGCTATGACCATGATGAGCCGGATGCGTTTTCAGGGCAGGATTATTTCCCCGAAGCGATGGGTCGCAAGACCTTTTATGATCCGCCCGAACGCGGCTTTGAACGTGACATCCGCAAGCGTCTGGATTTCTGGACGCGACTGAGAAAAGAACGCTCGGACAAGGGGTAGGGCGTCATGACCGGCCCAGCCGTTAAATCAGCCACCAGACCAGTGCCCATAATCGGCATCATGGGCGCCGGCGCCATCGGACTCTATGTCGGCGGGATGCTGGCACAGGGTGGCGCTCAGGTGGTGTTTGCCGCGCGCGGGCGGACGCTGGAAGCGCTGTGTCGCGGCCTGGCTGTGTCGCGCTACGATGGTTTCAAGGCCGAATTGAAGCCCGAACACTACCGGACTGGCAGCGCTCATGCATTGGCTTCCTGCGATATAGTGCTGTTTTGCACCAAGTCGGGCGACACCGAAAGTGCTGCCCGCGAGCTTGCCGGAATGCTCGGACCCGGCGCCACCGTGATCAGCCTGCAGAACGGTGTGGGCAATCTCGATATCCTCAAATCGCTGTTGCCGGATCATGAAATTGTCGCAGGTACGGTTCCGTTCAATGTTGTCAGGCTTTCACCCAATGCGGTGCATTGCTCGATGGAAGGGCCGGTGCTTGTCGGGGCGTGTGGTGCATCTGCCGTGTTGGCGGAACTTGCCCGCGGCTCCGGTTTGAAACTGCAAGTCCGGGATGATCTGGAGGCGGTGCAGTGGGGAAAATTGTTGCTCAACCTCAACAACGGGCTCAATGTCATCAGCGGGCTTCCGCTGCGACGCCAGTTCGCGGATCCGGGCTACCGCACGGTGCTGGCGATGGCGATGGATGAACTGCTTGCCGCGCTCGACGCGGCCGGGATCACTGCCGTTGGCGCGACCCGCACCAATCCGCGGCTGATCCCGAAAATCTTGCGGCTGCCGACCTGGCTGTTCCGGGTTGTTGCCCGCCAGCAGTTGAAGATCGACGACACTGCCAGATCGTCATCCTGGGACGACCTTCAGGCAGGCAGGGAGCCAGAGACCCGCTTTCTCAACGGCGCAGTCTGCGCTCTGGCCCAGGCGCATGGCCGAACCGCTCCGGTCAATGCCCTTGTCTGCCGTCTGGTCGATGAGGCTTTTGCGGTGAAGGCATCGCCCGAAATGCCCGGTGACGAGCTTCTGGCGCTGGCGCAGAATGAGGCGGGTAGGCCAGACAGTATGGACTTTTAACGGCTCAGGATTTGCAGGACGGCATTCAAGCACAACAGAATGTCATGCACTCAACCGGGCTTCAGCAAAAATTGTCATGGTCCACTGCGTCCGACAAAACCTCTTCTGCCCACTGATTAAGGCTCTTGCCTGACAGTTCGGCGGCAATCACGGCCTTGCGGTGGATTTCCGGATCCACACGAAACATCACTTTCCCCGAATACGGCTTCTGGGGCGCCTTTCCGATCTTGGTGCAGGTATCCACATAGTCGTCCACTGCCTCATGAAATGCCGCTTTGAGGGTGGCGACGCTATCGCCGTGAAACCCGACGACGTCCTGAATCCCGGCAATTCGACCTGAGAAAATCTCGTCACTTTCGTCGAACTCGATACGGGCATGGAATCCTTTGTAGCTCATCGTGTTCATGGTCTAACTCCGATTTGTTCGAGAAATGCGCGGGCATCCCTGATTTGATAGCGTTTGGCTTCCTTGGCGGGATGGGGGCGATGAAAAGATGCAACAACTTCATCTTTAACAAAGCGAACCCGAGATCCATTGCCTTCGATCAGTTCTGCGCCAGCTGCCAACAACAAGGTCTCAACATCAGCCCAGGCGATCGTACCGGAAACCGGCGTGCTGAAGATCGCTTTGAGAGTTCTGCGTTGCTTGCTATTCATGCTAGCACTATGAAGGGGCTTCTGGATTAATGCAAGCGTATTGTGCAAGCAAAGCTGTCATTCAGCAGACCGTCAATGACGCCTTTCTCTACAGTGTCGCCCGAAATGCCCGGTGACAAGCTTCTGGCGCTGGCGCGCAGTGTGGCGAGTTGACCGGCGGACACCGGCGCAAATCCGCCGGCTCTTGACCTGCGTCAATGCGGTTTGAGCCTTGGCGTTGCATTCTGGCCTTCATCGATCAAGGAGGAATTCCCATGACGGTTCTGGTTCTTTACGCCACGGTTGAGGGACATACCCGCAAGATTGCCGAGCATGCTGCAGCCCAGCTTGAGAAACGGGGGCAGGGCGTTGTCCTGAGTGACATCCGCGAGCCCGGCTTCGCCGTTCCCGGGCGGTTCGAGGGAGTGCTGCTGTGCGCGCCGATCCATATTGGACGCTATCCCGAACCGTTGGCGCAGTTCATCATCGATTGGAAAGCGGCTCTTGCGGATGTTCCCACGGCATTGATTTCGGTTTCGCTTGGAATTCACAGCGACATTGCCGAAGAGCGCGCCGAGGCTGAAGCCTATCCCGCCAAACTGGAAAAAAAGACCGGTTTTCGGATCCCCAAGGTCCATCATGCCGCCGGAGCATTGAAATACCTTGAGTATGATTTCTTCAAACGCGCGTTGATGCGCCGGATCGCGGCGAAGGAAGGCGGACCTGTCGATACCGGTCGTGATCATGAGTTCACCGATTGGGCCGCGCTCGACCGGTTTCTCGACGAGTTTGCCGATGATGTGGCCTTGGCCGCCAAGGCTTAGCTCCAGGCGGGCTTGATGCGATCCAAATCCGAACGCCAACAGGCTGCATCATATTAACCGCGCGGGAACCTGAAATAGCGCGCCGGTTGCGCCGCCGCTTTATTGAAGCGCGGTTTTCGGCTAAGCAACCTGCATGAATGCACTTGTACTTGTTTTCGTCGGTGGCGGTCTGGGCGCGGTGTCGCGCCATCTGGTCGCCAGGGCGGTCATGCACGCTTCCGGCGTCCGGTTTCCCTGGGGCACGATGGTGGTCAACATCGCCGGCTCGCTGGCCATGGGTCTGTTGATCGCCTGGCTGGCCCGCCGCTCCGCTGGAGACTCGGACTTGCGTCTTTTGCTGGCGACCGGTTTTTTGGGCGGTTTTACCACCTTTTCGGCGTTTTCGCTTGATGCAGTGACGCTTTACGAGCGTGGTGCGTTGACGGCGGCGGCCACCTATGTGATTGCCAGCGTAACAGTGTCCATCCTGGCATTATTTGGCGGGCTTTGGCTGGCACGTCAGCTCTGACACCAGCCTTCAAGCCCAGGACAAAGAGATAATCGATATGGCGGGCGTACAGCTCATACAGGTAGATCCGGACGAAGCGGGCATGCGGCTCGATCGCTGGTTCAAGGTGCATTTTCCAGGTCTGGGTTTCGGGCCGCTGCAAAAGCTGCTCAGATCCGGCCAGGTCCGCGTTGATGGCGGCCGGGTCAAGTCCGATGCGAGGGTACAACCCGGACAGACCGTCCGCGTTCCGCCTCTGGACGTTGACGAGAAAGCCACCGGTCCGCTGACCGCCAAGACCATGCGCAGCGGCAATGACCACGAGGTGCTGAGCAAGATGCTGCTGCATGAAGATGCAAAGGTGCTGGTGTTCAACAAGCCTGCGGGTCTGGCCGTACAGGGCGGTTCCGGCGTTACCCGCAATGTCGACGAGATGCTTGAGGCCTGGCGCAACAAGAAGGGTGAGAAGCCGCGGCTTGTGCACCGGCTCGACCGCGACACCTCCGGGGTTCTGGTGGTGGCCCGCACCCGCGGCGCGGCGCAGGCACTGACAGCGGCTTTCCGCGAGCGCACAACCAAGAAAACCTACTGGGCGCTTGTCAAGGGCGTGCCGCGCGACAAGGAAGGCAAGATCTCCACCTGGCTGATCAAGGAATCCACCGAGGACGGCGACCGGATGCGCGTCGCCAAGCACGGCGAGCAGGGCGCCGATCACGCGGTGTCCTATTACCGGATCATCGACAAGGCCGCCCAGAGCCTCGCCTGGCTCGAGTTTGAGCCCTACACCGGTCGTACCCATCAGCTTCGGGTGCATGCCTTGCATCTGGGTCATCCGATCATCGGCGATCCGAAATATTTCGAGTTCGACAAGAACTGGGAATTCCCCAGCGGCATGCAGAACCGGCTGCATCTGCTGGCCCGCCGCATTTCGATTCCCCATCCCGATGGCGGCCGGCTGTCGGTGACAGCGCCGCTGCCGCCGCACATGGTGCAAAGCTGGAACCTGCTCGGCTTTGACGAGACCACCGCCGGGGAGCCCGAGGAATGAAGCTGGCGCTGTTTGATTGCGACGGCACCATTGTCGACAGTGCCGCGGTGATCCACGCCTGCATGGAACGCACTTTCGGTGATTTCGGCATGGCCCTGCCCATGCTTGCTCACACCAAATCGATCATCGGATTGACGCTCGATATTGCCATCGCGCAGATGCTCGAACGACCGGTGGATGCGGAAATCACTGCCATGACAGCGCGTTACAAGGAGCATTTCATGCTTTACCGCCAGACTGGCGGCCCGCTTGAGCCCACTTATGGCGGGCTGTTGGAACTGATTGCGGCGCTGGCGGCTCGCGATGACGTCATCCTGGGCGTTGTCACCGGCAAGTCCCGCCGCGGGCTCGACGCTATCCTTGCCCACCATGATCTGACGGCCTCGTTTTTCACCACCCGCACCGCCGATGATTGCCCATCCAAGCCGCATCCGGCGATGGTGCTCGAATGCTGCACGGAAGCAGGCGTCGACCCGAAGCACACCACGGTGATCGGCGATGCGATCTATGACATGCAGATGGCGGTCAATGCAGGCGCCCGTCCGATTGGCGTGTCCTGGGGCTACGGGCCTGTGGACGCGCTCTGGGCGGCCGGCGCCGGGCACGTGGTCAGCCAGGCGCGGGAAATCGCCGACCTCATCTAACGACAGGAGACGCGTGATGCGTGATATTCTCAGCGATCTTGATCTTGGAGAGGACAAGCTGTCCGATCCGGTCCGCGAAATTCAGAAAGGCCTGAAAAAGGTCTTGCCCAAACGGTTCTACCGCGAGGCCTCGGTTATCCCGGGGTCCGAAAGCGGCTTCGTCGTCGCGCTCGACGGCAAGCCGGTGCGCACGCCATCGCGTCAGGAGCTCGGTGTTGCCCATGCCGGTCTGGCCGAGGCCCTGGCGGCGGAATGGGAAGCGCAAACCGACTTGATCGATCCGGCGACGATGCCGCTGACGCGGATGATCAACACCGCGATAGATGCTGTGGCCGTGGCCCAGGAAGAGGTGTTCGAGGAAATCCTGCGCTACGCCGGGTCTGATCTCCTGTGCTATCGCGCCGAGGCGCCGGACGCTCTGGTGGCGCGCGAGGCCGAGCTCTGGGATCCGTATCTTGACTGGGCGGCAAACATGGGCGCGCGGCTGATCCTGTCCGAAGGCATCGTGCATGTCGAGCAGCCTGCCGAGGCGATTCGCGCCATGGCCGTGCTGCTGCGACGCTATGCGACGCCGCTCGAGCTTACCGCGCTGCACACGCTGACGTCGCTCACCGGCTCGCTGGTGCTGGCCCTGGCGCTGGCAGAGGGGCAGGCGGATCCGGCGGACGTCTGGGCTGCGGCCCATGCTGATGAGGATTTCAATATTTCCCAATGGGGCGAGGATCACGAAGCCGCCGCCCGTCGCGCCTCGCGGTTGATTGATTTCGAGGCGGCTGTACTGATTCTTTCTGCAAGGTGAATTTGCAATTTCCCCTTACGGACAGTATGAGGAAACGCCCGGAGATTGGCGCTTTCGGCGGAAATTATATATGCCAATTCCCGGCGCCTTAACCATGCGCTAACCATAAAATGCGAATTTCCGGAAACAACACAAGCAACTTTCCGGAGACACGGCGTGGATCAAAGCAAGCCCTTTATGTCACGCCTTTCACAGGCGCTGATGCTGGTCGCCGTCGCTGCATTGCTGAGCGCGTGTGCGGGCAGGCCGAAACCGCTGAATGCCACCAGGCCATTCGATGTCACCGAAGTCCGGGTAACCACCCAAAGCATGGCGGATTTCGCTTTCGCTGACCGGCTGAAGCAGAAACTGGATGCAACTGCCGGCCGTGCCACCGCCGATATCGGCATGAAGGCAATCCTGCGAATTGTCGTGCTCGACCGGCAGGCTGAAGCCGGGCTGGGCGTATTGTTCAACAGGTCCGCGGAGGCTGCCACGCTGGATCTGGTTGTCATCGACGCTGACACCGGCCTCATGCTCAGAAGCAGCATTGTGCATGCCACCGCAACGCCTGGAAACGGTCGCAGCGCCGAAACCGCGTTGATTGGCAGGCTGACGGCTGATGTCAGGGCATTGCTCGGACTGTCCGGCACGGTGCCGCATCCGGTCGCCGGCATGAAGCGCACGGTTGCCAGACCTCAGATCAAACCCACGCCCACGGATGTGGAAACCTTCGACGACACCATGCGGATATCCGCCGATCCGCTGTTGAATGGAACCGTGACACCGACATCGTCTGATCTGGTCGTGGAGCCGGTCGCCGAACCCGCACTTGATTTGTCAAAGCCGCTGTTGTCGGCTGAGCCGGAGGATGAAGCACCTTTGGGCGAAGAGGCAATTGCCCCGATTGAACCGGTGAAAATGCCAAGGACTTTCGAACTGCCGGCAGCGGCGCCCAACATTCAGGCGGACCCCGCTGCGGAGCCAGGGTCACCGGACGAGCCATGCATCATCACGCTCGACAATGATTGCAGTGATCCTGACAGCCGTTGATGCATGTCGCGCCAAGGTGCGCAGCGGTGTTGCGACAACGTCATGCAAGAACAAAGAGCTGACGCGCGTCACCTGAATCCGTTTGAACGCGGCGCGCGCTGGATCCCGGAAAGCCGGGAACTGTTTTCGCCAATCGTGCCGTGCTGCCGTATCGCAGCAGCGCCATTCAGCCCAGTCGCGCTGCGTGCCAGCTCAGATGGTCGTCCATGAAGCTCGAGATGAAATTGTAGGAGTGGTCATAGCCCTCCTGCATCCGCAAGGTCAGCCCGATATCAGCCTCCGTGCAGGCCTTTTCCAGAAGCCAGGGGCGCAAGCCGTTTTCCAGAAAGCCGTCGGCGGTTCCCTGATCGACCAGGAATTCCGGGAACCGGGCGCCATCGGCGATGAGCTGTGTCGCGTCATGGCGACGCCACATCGCTTCGTCCGGTCCCAGATATTTTTCCAGGGCCGGGCGTGACCAGTCGGCAGTCGAGGGCTGGACGATCGGCGCGAAGGCCGAACAACTCTTGAAGCGGTCTGGATGTCTGAGCGCGAATGTCAGCGCGCCGTGCCCGCCCATGGAGTGCCCCATGATGCCTTGCCGCCCCATGTCGGCGGCGAAGTGGCCTGCGACACGCTCTGAAAGTTCCTCCAGAATGTGGGTTTCCATCTGGTAATGCCGTGACCAGGGCGATTGTGTCGCATCGAGGTAAAACCCCGCTCCCTTGCCGAATTGCCAGTTGTCCGGCTCGTCGGGCACATGGTCGCCGCGCGGGCTGGTGTCGGGGCAGACGATGATCAGGCCGAGTTCCGAAGCCATCCGCCGGTACTCGCCCTTGTCCATCACGTTGGCATGGGTGCAGGTCAGGCCGGAGAGGAACCAGACAACGGGGCAGAGTTGTTCCTTGGCCTGCAGCGGCCGGAACACGGCGAAGGTCATGTCACAGCCGCAGGCGTCCGATTGCATCGAGTAAACGCCCTGGCGCCCGCCATGGGCCTTGGCTTCCGAAATGATCTTCATTTGTGCGCGTCCGGTTTTGGGGGAAGGTTTGCCATAGCGGTGAGACCTTCCGGGGTCAGTAGATCACCACGCTTCGGATGCTTTCGCCCCTGTGCATCAGGTCAAAGGCTTCGTTGATGCCCTCGAGCCCCATGGTGTGGGTGATCATCGGGTCGATCTCGATCTTGCCTTCCATGTACCACTCGACGATCTTCGGCACATCTGTGCGGCCGCGCGCGCCGCCGAACGCCGTGCCGCGCCAGGACCGGCCGGTGACCAGCTGGAACGGACGCGTCGAGATTTCGGCACCCGCGGGCGCCACGCCGATGATGATCGATTCGCCCCAGCCCTTGTGGGCGCATTCCAGAGCCGTGCGCATCACGCCGACATTGCCGGTGGCGTCGAAGGTATAGTCCGCGCCGCCCTTGGTCAGATCCACGAGATAAGGCACCAGATCGCCTTCGACTTCGCTCGGATTGACAAAGTGTGTCATGCCGAAGCGTGTCGCCATCTCCACCTTGGACGGGTTGAGATCAACGCCGACGATCATGTCTGCGCCTGCAAGACGCAAGCCCTGCAGCACGTTCAGACCGATTCCGCCCAGACCGAAAACGATGGCCTTTGAGCCGATTTCGACTTTGGCGGTGTTGATCACCGCACCGATGCCGGTGGTGACGCCGCAGCCGATGTAGCAAACCTTGTCAAACGGTGCGTCGGGATTGATCTTGGCCAGCGCGATTTCCGGCAACACCGTGAAATTGGCGAATGTTGACGTGCCCATGTAGTGAAAGATCGGCTTGCCGTTGATGGAAAACCGCGATGTGCCGTCGGGCATCAGGCCCTGGCCTTGCGTGGTGCGAATCGACTGGCACAGGTTGGTCTTGGGATTGAGGCAATATTCGCACTCACGGCATTCCGGAGTGTAGAGCGGAATGACGTGGTCGCCCTTTTTCAGCGACGTCACCCCGGGGCCGACGTCGATAACCACGCCGGCGCCTTCATGACCGAGAATGGCGGGGAAAATGCCCTCCGGATCGGCACCCGACAGGGTGAACTCGTCGGTATGGCAAATGCCCGTCGCCTTGATTTCAACCAGCACTTCGCCGGCTCGCGGGCCATCCAGCTGGACTGTGGTGATCTCAAGCGGCTTTCCCGCCTCAAAAGCTACGGCTGCGCGAACGTCCATTCCCATGCTCCCGGGTGTTGTCTCGTCAGGGAGGTCGACCCTGCCAGAGCGGCGGGCACGGCTCAACCCTGATTTTGAAGATTTGCAGCGACGCGCATCCGGGTGGATGAGCAAAGGCCACTGTCACGCCCTGAGTCAATGCATGTCGCGTTCATGGTTCCATTTGAACGCGAATAGGCATTTGCATCAAAACCTATTCGTTGGCGGCCCGCGTCAGTGTCACCAGGCGGCTTTCCAGCGTTTCCACGGTTGCGGTGATTTGCAGGGCAAGCTCCCGGAGCCGGTTGATTTCACCGGACATTTCATCCACGGCGACGGAAATTCCCGGCGCTTGCGGCGCGTCGCCCGTGCCGCTGATCAGCCAGGCCGGGGAAACTCCGAGAACGCCTGCCAGCGTCATGATCTTGTTGGCGCGTGGTTCGGAGCGGTCTGATTCCCATTCGGCCAGCGTTTCGTCGGTCACGCCGATATGGGATGCGGCGTCTTCCAGGCTCAACGCGGCGAGATCGCGGGCGCGGGTGATTCTGCCCCCCAGCGTATCGCCGTCATCATATGTTTCGGCTTGCGTTTCCGCTGTCATACCATTCATGGATCGTAGTCCTTTGAGTCAATGAGCCGGGTCGGCGATTGCGCGAACTCACGCGCATGTCGGCCAACCCCGTCAAGATAATGCCTATGCCCGGCCCGTGTCGATCACGTGAATTTGTGACCGGAAACCATCGCATTGGCGCGTCAGACGTGGTGAGACTTCGCGTGCCGGAAATCGGTTGCGCCCCGTTCTTTGTCTCACATCAAGTGAAGGCCGGAAATATCTGATCGGGGTCAGTGTCTCTGTTCCGGCGGGCGCATTATCGGTGATTGTCAGCGTGTCGTCCAGTGCGCGGAAAGTTTTTTAATTGAAAGTCACCCGGCCCACCACCGCCGGTGTCACTGCCGTAGTCAACGCCAACGTCTTGTTAACCAAGCATTTCAGGTGATTTAGAACCGGCATGGATTAGTCGGGCATTTCATTGTCATGAACCCAATCCTCGATCTCGGAAATCTCGTCTGGATTGACCGGTATCCTGATCCGCTCGTCCGGGTTGGCATACCGCTTCTTGATCCGGTTCCACGGCTTTATCGGCATGCCGGGTGCGATCAACATGTGTGGTGGTGTGAAATTCGACGGGTCGGGCTCGAACGCGGTGCCGTAGATTGAATGGGCGTAATCCTGCAGTGCGCCCCGTATGACGAATATTCCGCAAAGCTGGCCCGGCTTGGGCATCCCGAAAGGCAGCACGGTTTGCCGCAGCAAAGGCCGATAGGCAGGGCTGCTGCCAAAAACCAGTCTGACTTGACCACTCTGGTCGGTGTGGTCGCCCTGATACCGCCGGCGTCGATATTGGTAAAAGCCGCTGCGCGGAGCCGCGTCATTCGGGGAATGCATTTCTCGCGTCCGGCAACAATGGAGGGTACCGTCCCCGTCCACCGTTTTCACCAGAAACGGAACAGGGCAGAAGCGGCTGACCGAAAACGCAAATTTCAACGCCCGGTCATCCTCGAGGCGAAGACCCAGGTCCCGCCAGGACAGGATATCTTCATCCCCGAATGCCTTCAAGATGGCACGGGCAAGGGTCGCTTTCTTTGCCACTGGGTCACCTTTGCCGTTGATCGGGCGTGCCATACGGGTTTGCGGTCAAACCCGCTTAATCCCTGATTGCGTGAGGTCAGGCCGGCCGGTCGTCCCGTGTCGGCCCGAACACTGTTTCAAACGCGTCCCGCAACCTGATATCGGCCTCGTGCATGGGGATGGGCAGGCCCAGGTCCACCAGGCTGGTCACGCCGTGCAGGCGCACGCCGCAAGGCACGATTCCGGAGAAATGCTCGAGATCCGGATCCACGTTCATCGCCAGGCCGTGAAAGCTCACCCATTTGCGCAAGCGGATGCCGATGGCCGCGATCTTGTCCTCGGCCATCGATCCGTCGCCAAGTCGTGGCTTGTCGGGCCTGCGCACCCACACCCCCACCCGGTCCTCACGCCTTTCGCCGGTGACATTCATGCTCGCGAGCGTGGCGATGATCACCGCTTCCATGGCGGAAACAAAGGCGCGCACATCCTGCCGGCGGCGCTTGAGGTCAAGCATCACATAGGCCACCCGCTGGCCGGGGCCATGATAGGTGTATTCTCCGCCGCGGCCGGTCTGATGCACCTCGAACCGGTCCGGTGTCACCAGATCCTCTGCCTTGGCGCTGGTGCCCGCGGTATAGAGCGGCGGATGCTCGACAAGCCAGACCAGTTCATCGCACTGGCCAGCGGCGATGCGTTCGGCTTCCGCCTCCATCAGCGCCACGGCATCAGGGTAGGGGGTCAGCCCTTCCGATATGCGCCATCTGACGGGTGGGCTGCCGTCCTGCGGGAAAAAGCGGGTTTCAAGAGTGTCACGCTGGTTCATGGCTCCTCTCTAGAACCGTTTGCGCTCAAAGGAAACAGGCTTGCAAACCCTGCAGCTGACGGCGCCATCAATGCCAGCCACCGGCAGGTAGCCGGCACAGCAAAATCCGGCTTTGAAAGTCTCTGTTGGAACAGCGTCATTTTTGCGATGAAGGCGCTTGTGCAGCGCATGACCATTTGCTACATGCAGCGCGCCGGACAGGTTTCGGCTCTACCACGTGCGGTCGTGGCGGAATTGGTAGACGCGCAGCGTTGAGGTCGCTGTGGGGTTAAACCCGTGGAAGTTCGAGTCTTCTCGACCGCACCATAAAACACCCGCTTCGGCGGGTTTTTTTGTGCCTTGCGAACCGTTGTGATTGAACTTGTTGGATGTTTTCCGGTTGGTTACGGCTGGTGTGATCGCATCAGGGTTTGCAGCCTGTAGAGTTGCCCGGTTTGCACAAGCGACCGGTTGGCGCAAGGGCAAAGGGCGCCGCAACAATGCCGCGCCCTTTCGTTTTGGTATGTGGCAGGTCTCAGCGCTCGACGCTGCTTGCCTGATCATTGATTCTGCGATTGTCTTCCTGCAATTCGAGCCACATGGCGTTGACGACGGCAAACATTGCGGCCAGCGGTAGACCCAGCAACCAGGCGAAATACCACATATCTTGATCCTCCTGATCAGTAGACGGAGTGAGAATTGTCGGAGACGTCGGCCTCGGTGACCTTGCCCCACAGCACTTTGTAGACCCACGCCGTGTAGGCCAGGATCAGCGGCATGAAGATCACGGTCGACACCAGCATGACGAACAGGGTCAGGTGGGATGACGAGCTGTTCCACACTGTCAGCGACGACCGCGGATCGGACGACGAGGGCATGATGAACGGAAACATCGTCAATCCGACAGATGAGATCACGCCGAGGATTGCCATCTTGGAAAACAGCAGCGTCGAGACTTCACGTCCCACGCGCAGACCGAGAAACGTCAGCAGACCGCCAAGAATACCCATTATGGGAGCGATGGCGATCCAGGGGCGGACCGAATAGGCGATCAGCCAGCTCGCGGTCTTCTCGACTTCGAAATGCAGCGGGTTTGACGGACCGGTGGTCATGTAGTCGCCGACAATCCGGTAGCCTTGAATGCCGAACGCCATCCAGACGCCGGCCAGCAGGTAGGTCGCAACCGCAATCAGGGCAGCGATGGAGCCGAAACGGCGGGCGCGGTCGCGAACATTGCCTTCCGCTTTCAGGGTCAGCCAGGCGCCGCCATGCATCACCAGCATCGACAGCGACACAACGCCGGCCAGCAGCGAGAACGGATCGAGCAGGCCGATGAACTTTGCGTACCAGGCGCCCTGGTAGATCGTATGCAGGTCATCGGTGAAATGGAATGGCACACCCTGCATCACATTGCCGACCGCGACGCCGAACAACAGGGCAGGGATGGCGCCACTGGCAAACAGCGCCCAGTCCCATCTCGCCCGCCAGCGCGCGTCATCGCGCTTGGAGCGGTACTTGAACGCCACCGGCCGCACGATGAAGGCTGCCAGCACGACGAACATCGCCAGATAGAAGCCCGAGAACGAGACTGCGTAAAGCGGTGGCCATGCAGCGAAGATCGCGCCGCCGCCGAGAATGAACCAGACCTGGTTGCCTTCCCAGACCGGACCCACGGTGTTGATTGCAACGCGGCGCTCGACATCGGTCTTCGCAACGAAGGGCAGCAATGCGCCCACACCCATGTCGAACCCGTCGGTGAGCGCGAAGCCGATCAGCAGAACGCCAAGCAACCCCCACCAGATCAGGCGCAGAACGTCATAGTCGATAAGATTATGCAGGATCATGGGTCTTACTCCGCTGGCATGGCGTTGGCGTCGGCATTGCGCCGGCCGGTCAGCCGTTCTTGGTGTCTGAGGATCCAGGCGTCGGTTTCCTCGACATCCTCAAAAGGACCCTTGCGGATGTATTTCAGCATCAGTCCCATCTCGATCACGAACAGGACCGTGTAGAAAATGACAAATCCGGCAAGTGTCAGCGCCACCTCGGTCATTGACAGCGCCGAGACCGACATGGCTGTCGGAAGCACACCGTCCACGGTCCATGGCTGCCGGCCATACTCGGCGACAAACCAGCCCAGTTCGGCGGCGATCCAGGGCGCAGGGATCATCCAGACTGCCAGGTGCAGGGCCGGGCGTGGAAAATTCATGCCCTTGAACGAGGCGCGCCAGAAGAAATAGGCCATCGTCGCGATAAAGCCGAAGCCCAGCGCCACCATGATCCGGAACGCCCAGAACAATGGCCAGACGGTCGGGATGGTGTCATTGGCGGCCTGCACGATTTGCTCGGGCGTTGCCTGACGCGGATCCTCGACATACTTCTTCAGCAGAAACGCAAAACCGAGATCGGCCGAATGCGCCTCGAACCTGGCGGTCTCGGCCGGATCGGCATTGTCGCGCGCTTCACGGATATGCATCAGCGCGTCATAGGCAATCAGGCCGGAGCGGATGCGGGTTTCAGCCTGGCGCTCGAGCTCTTCGATGCCCGGTATCGGCGTGGTCAGCGAGCGGGTGCCGATCAACCCCATCACATAGGGGATATGGATGGCGTAATGGGTTTCCCGGGCTTGCTGATCGGGAAATCCGAAGGCGGTAAAGGCTGCAGGAGCCGGCTCGGTTTCCCACATGCCTTCGATTGCAGCCAGTTTCATTTTCTGGCTGTGCGTCGCGCTGTAACCGGATTCGTCGCCCAGCAGCACGACCGAGAAAGCCGATGCCAGCCCGAATGCCGCAGCCACCGTGATCGAACGCCGGGCCAATTCGATATGGCGTCCGCGCAGCAGGTACCAGGCCGAGACACCAAGCACAAAGACCGACGCGGTCACGTATCCGGCTGACACGGTGTGCACGAATTTCGCTTGCGCAACCTCATTGAACAGAACTGCGTAGAAATCGGTCATTTCCATGCGCATGGTCATCGGATTGAACTGGGCGCCGACCGGGTTCTGCATCCAGCCATTGGCGATCAGGATCCACAGGGCCGAGAAATTCGATCCGATCGCCACCAGCCAGGCAACGGTCAGATGGGCCACCTTGCTCAGCTTGTCCCAGCCGAAGAAGAACAGCCCGACAAAAGTCGCCTCGAGAAAGAACGCCATCAAGCCTTCAAGGGCCAACGGCGCACCGAAGATGTCGCCGACATAGTGGCTGAAATAGCTCCAGTTCATGCCGAACTGAAACTCCATGGTGATGCCGGTAGCGACCCCGAGGGCGAAATTGATACCGAACAACAGGCCCCAGAATTTTGTCATCTGCCGCCAGATGGGCCGATCGGTCATCACATAGACCGTCTCCATGATGGCGACGAGAATGGAAAGACCCAACGTCAGCGGCACGAACAGGAAATGATACATGGCTGTGGCGGCAAATTGCAGCCGTGACAGCTCGACGATCCCGAATTCCATTGATTGCGCTCCTTGGACCCGGGACAGGAAAAGTCCCGGAAACATATATAAAGACACGTAAATATGCCCGGAGAGGGCAAGCATCATTGATATGGATCAATTAAGCCGCATTGCAGATGCGGCTTTTCGGCGCGCCAGACAATTCAGCGGCAATGTATCACCATCGCTTCGGGCCTATCGAGTGTCATGACGTGGTCGGCCCACTGGGTTTCGACGACGCGATGCGATGCGGTCACGATTGCCGCTTCGGGCAGATAGGACCGGATCCCCTGAAGAACCGCCAGCGCAGTGACATGATCCAGACCTTCGGTTGGTTCGTCAAGCAGGAGCAATCCTGGTCGCCGCAACAGGGCGCGGGCCAGAACCAGACGCCGCGCTTCGCCGCCCGAAAGACCCGATCCCGATGGCCCCAACCGGAAATCCAGCCCGCCCCTGGCGCGGATGACCTCTCCCAGTGCAACCGCCTCCAGCACTCGCCAGAGCTCGCTGTCGCCGGCGTCATGGTCTGCAAGCCGCAAGGCCTCGCCGACGGTGCCGGCCATCAGCGCGCTGCGTTGCGGCACCAGCATGACAGTGGCGCGCAATTTCCTTTCCTCCCAGTTTTCAAGCGGCAAGGACCCGAGCATGATCCGCCCGTCGGTCGGAGACAAAAGCCCGGCGGCGAGCAGCAGCAGTGTGCTCTTGCCGGATCCGCTTGGTCCTGCGATGGCGAGGCTTTCTCCTGCCGAAACATTCAATGACACTCCATCCAGAACTGGTCGCGCAGCCGTGTCGCGGCGGAAAGACAGATCTTCGATCCGCAAATCCGCCCCGATTCCGCGTATCGTGCCTTGGCGCGCAGCCGCCACCGCCGACAAGCTTTCATCGACCCGCCGGGCGGCGACAACCATACGGCCGATATCGGCCATTGCCCGGCGCAGCGGCGCAACCGTCTCCATCAGCGCCAGCGCCGCGAAAAAGCCGATCGCGGCGAGGGCCGGTGTAATGGTCCCGGCCTGCGCAAGGGTCATGCCCAGGGCAAGCGCTCCCGCCGCCGCGATTGTGCCGATGAGCGACAGCGCAAGGCCGGCGCGGCGTTCGATGCGGTTGACCGTGGCGCGGTCGCGTTGCCGCCCGGCATCGGTTGCGAGCACCGTCTCGCCCTGGTGCGCCAGCCGGCCGTAAACCGCCAGATCGGCGCGTGCCCGGATCAGATCGATGAACCCGGAGCGAAACGCCTGAGCCGCCTCCTCTTCATTGCCCGAGGCGAGGGAGGCGTTGCGGCCGGCGCGGTAAAACACGAAAGCTGAGCCTGCTACAAAACCTGCCGCGATCCAGAGCGCGACGCTCGGATCGACCAGCCACCACAGCGCGGCGAAGGTGATGATCTGGGCGAGAATACCGGCCGCAACCGGCAGGATCAGCCGCAAGGGCACGCCGTCGAGCGCATCGACATCCGCCATCAACCGGTTCAGCGCTTGCGGTCCGCGCAACCGCACAAGCACGTCATAGCGGGCGGACGCGGTGGCGGCGAGAAGCCGTACCCTGATCGAGGTAAGGGCCTTGAGCGTTGCGTCATGGGTGAGCATGCGCTCGCCATAACGTGCGGCGGTGCGGCCAAGCGCCAGAAAGCGCACCATCGCCGAGGGCCGGAACACATCGAAAACCGCCCCCATGCCCGCCAGTCCGGCGGCTGCGGCAGCGGTGATGAACCAGCCCGAAAGCCCCAGCAGCGCGATGCCGGCAATGAGCACGACAAGACTCAAGATCGCGCCGCGCATCAGCGCAGTCTGCTGATCCCGCAGGATCAGTCGGAAAATGCGCCACAAGGCGATCATGGCTTGCCACCAATCAGGATGGTCCGGTCCATGCGCGCGGCGAGCACCGGGTCATGGGTTGCGACGATCAGGGTGCGGCCTTGCCTGGCGAATGCGGCGAGCCCGGCCATCACCGTTTCGGCCGTGGCTGCATCAAGGTCGGCGGTTGGCTCGTCGGCAAGCAGAATATCGGGGTGGGCGAAGAACGCCCGGGCCAGGGTGATCCGACGGGCCTCGCCTCCCGACAGCCCGCCGCCGGTTTCACCCAGATGCGCCTGGTTTCCGCCGGGCAGCGCCTCGACCACCGCCTCGACGGCCGCGGCGCGCAGTGCGCCGTCCAGATCGCCAGGCTGGTCAAGGCTGATGTTTTGCGCAAGGCTCGTGTTGAGAAAATGCGGCGCCTGCGGCATCCAGCCCAACCGCGCCCGCCAGGCATCCGCAGTTTGTGTGTCGAGCTTTCGCCCTGCCACAGTGATTTGTCCCTCATCCGGTTCCGACAAACCGGCAATCAGTCGCAACAACGTGGTCTTGCCGGCACCCGAAGGGCCCATCAGCGCAACGGTTTCACCCGCGCCGATGGTGATGTCCGGGTAGCGAATCGGATGGATGCCGGTTTGAACAGTGACGCCATGCAGCTCAATCCGCGCGGGCCCCGCCAATTTTTCCGCCGCCGCACCCCGGCCCAAAATCCGTGGCTGCGTACCGGACCGCCACGCGGCCAGTTCGCCTGCGACCGCCAGCGCTGCCGCCTTGTCGTGCCAGGCCGCCGACAGATCCCGCAACGGCTGATAAAAGTCCGGAGCCAGCAGCAGCAGGAAGATTCCGGCAGCAGGGTTGAGCGATGCTCCGTAGGAGCCGAATTCCAGCGCCCCGAGCAGCGCAAAGCCGACATAGACCGCGACCATGGCCACACCGATCGCGGAGAACAGCTCCAGCACGGTCGAGGACAGGAAGGCGATCCGCAGCACGTTCATCGTCCTGGCCCTGAGCCGGTCGGCGCCGTCGGCAAAATCCAATATCACCGCTGGCGCGGCGTCAAGCAGCCTGAGGTCGACAAGTGCTGAAAGCCGTTCGATCAGCAGATCGTTGAGTGAGCCGACGTCAGCCAGTTGCCGTCGGCTTGCGTCTTTCGCGGCCACGCCTATCAGCGCCATGAACACAGGAATCAGCGGGCCGGTGACAAGCAGGACCAGCCCCACGGACCAGGAAAACCAGAAGCTCAGCGCCAGAATGATCAGCGGCACGCTCATGACGCGCGCCCGCGCCGGGGCATAGCGGGTTATATAGGGCGCCAGCAGATCAAGCTTTTCGCTCGCCAGCGCCGCGATCGATCCGGCGTTGCCGCTGCCTGTGGTCCGCATTTCTCGGCCAACGATTTCCTCGCGCGCTTGCGTGACGATTGTCGTTGCTGCGTCAAACAGCAATCCTTCCGCATGATAGCTCAGCACTGCCCGCACAAGGCCAAGGACTGCGAATATCGCGGTCGAGACAACCGGGCCAGGGCCCGATTGTGTGGAAAGCAGCCCGGCAATTGCCACAGCCACAAGCCCGGCCTGCAGCGGCCAGATCAGGGATGACAGCGCGGTGAGTGCCGAGGCAAGACGCACCTTGGGGCCTGAAGCGTTCATCAATTCAGTTAGCGCGTGCTCGTCTGCCTTGGGGGCCGGATCGGATTGTTGCGCCATTTTCGCCTGCAAAGTTGCTTCCGGGATGCGTGTTATCTGCTTGAAAAGCGTTTTTACGTGATCTGAATCAACCCGCTCCAGATACAGGCCGTATAAGTGAACGGTTCTTCATTGCCTACTGGAACCATCCCATGCGCCTGACCATCAAAACAAATCTTGCCACTCGAGTGCTGATGTTTTGCGCTGTCAATGAAGGCCGCGTGGTCAGGTCTTCCGATATCGCCGAGGCCTGCAATGCATCTGGCAATCATATCGGTCATGTCATTCATCAACTCCGGCAACACGGCTTTGTCGAGACCTTGCGTGGCCGGACAGGCGGGTTGCAACTTGGCCGCAAACCGCGCGACATCAGCATTGGACGGGTTTTCAGGATTTTCGAATCGGTGGTTCCTTTCGCCGAATGTTTCGCGGGCGATGACAATACCTGTCCGCTGACCGCCGAGTGCCGGTTGCGTGGCTTCATCATCCGTGCGGTGGAAGCGTTTTATCACGAACTCGATCTGGTCACCCTCGAGGATCTCGTGCGCGGCAATTGCGGCCTGGAAACCATTCTCAAACTGGCTCCGCAACGGCTGCCTCGGTGCTCGGGAAAGGATGCCGGCGGCATCATTGTTGCCTGAACCAAGAGTTTCGCATTCTAGCGTATCACACGATGAATACGACGCATTCTGTTGGCTCAAATGACCCGGAAACAGCCAAAGACCGGTCGCAACGACAGGCCTGCGAGAAATGCTTGCTGCGCGCGAAGTTGCGCGACAAGGCTTTGCACAGGCATGAACACCGCCGTGAACCTGGCTGCAGGCAGAACCGCTTCCTAGGCCGCTTGCTGCAGCCTCACTGAAATATGGCTTCCCACAAGGCTGCGCAATTGCAACAGCGCCCGGTCAAGTTCAGCCGCCTGTTCAAGCAGGTCGTAATTGCCGGGCTTGGAAGAGAGATCGCCGAATAGACGGGCCGAGATCTGGCACATGTTGTTCAGGCACCCATAGATCAGTTGCTTGTGACGATTTGGAGTGTTCGGGTCCGACGCCAGTCGAACAATCTCGGATTCCGTTTCGGAATGGACTTTCTGGAGATTCGCCAGTCGAATTGCATGGGTCATTTGTGCGTCCTGACAGGAGTTGATGCCATATGAACTCAAATCACGCGACTGCATTACTGGGCTGACTTTTTACTGTCTCACCAAAATTCAGTGATTCTTGACCGGATGTCCACAAGCTTCGATATCGACAAAAGTTTCGCGCAAGCTTTGGACTGGAAGTGTCCAACGGTTCTACCCTGGTTCGGCGGCACTTGTCGCGCGCGGCTCCGGGCATGTGTTGCCCGATGAGTATGATGGCAAGCGGTTGCTGCCAAAAAACGCCTGTCCTTCCGCTCTGGCTTGAATTAAACACAGAGTTCTGTGGGAATAGGCGCCGGCGACGATTGGTAAGCATCAGCTAAATCACTATGATGTCCCACGCCGTCCACACCTGAAACCTGTCTGCCGCCTGAGGCTGACACACTCCATCCGCGAGACATGGCCATGACCGATCCCGCCGACCGCGACGAAGACATCATCACGCCTCCGGCGCCCGATGTGATGGACCATGACGAGATTTATGGCGAGGATGGCTCGATCCGGCAGGACTATCTGACTGCGATTGGCGCCGCGATTGCCGACCGGGACACGCTGTTCCTGCGCGACCATGTGGTTCGCCTGCATGAATCGGAACTCGGCGATCTGCTCGAGTCGATCAACTCGGCGCAACGCCACGCGCTGGTCTCTCTGCTTGGCGATGATTTCGATTTTGCCGCGCTGACCGAAGTCGACGAAGCCATCCGCCTCGAGATCATCGAAGCGCTGCCCAATGCCAAGATCGCCGAGGCCCTGGGCGAACTTGATTCCGATGACGCGGTCTACATTCTCGAAGACCTTGACGAGGCCGACCAGAAGGAAATCCTGGCCGCGCTACCGTTCACCGAACGGGTGCGGTTGCGCCGCTCGCTCGACTATCCGGAAGACACTGCCGGCCGGCGCATGCAGACGGAATTTGTCGCCGTTCCGCCGTTCTGGACGGTTGGCCAGACCATCGACTACATGCGCGACGAAGAAGATCTGCCCGACAGTTTCAGCCAGATATTTGTCATCGACCCGACCTTCAAGCTGGTCGGGTCCGTTGACCTTGACCGTATTTTGCGCACCAAGCGCCTGGTCCGCATCGAGGATGTGATGGACGAGACGCGGTATCGCATCGATGCCGAAATGGATCAGGAGGAAGCAGCTCAACTGTTTGAACAGTATGACCTTCTTTCCGCTGCCGTGGTCGACGAGAACGAGCGGCTTGTCGGCGTGCTGACAATTGATGACGTGGTCGACGTTATTCACCAGGAAGCCGATGAAGACATCAAGCGGCTCGGCGGTGTGGGCGACGAAGAGCTTTCCGACAACATCATGTCGACCGTGCGCTCGCGCTTCAGCTGGCTGCTGATCAATCTCGGCACAGCCATTCTGGCGTCCGCGGTGATCAGCCTGTTTGACGCCACCATTGAGCAGATGGTGGCGCTGGCGGTGCTGATGCCGATCGTGGCCTCGATGGGCGGTAATGCCGGCACGCAGACCATGACCGTTACCGTGCGCGCCCTGGCGACGCGCGATATCGACATCTACAATGCCGGCCGCATCATCCGGCGTGAAGCAGCCGTCGGCATGATCAACGGCCTGCTGTTCGCGGTCATTATAGGCGTCGTCGCCGGCGGATGGTTCGACAGCCCCGGACTGGGAGGCATTATCGGCGCAGCCATGGTGATCAACATGCTTGCGGCAGCGCTTGCCGGCATTTTATTGCCGCTGCTTCTCGACAAGATCGGCGCCGATCCGGCGATTGCCTCGGCGGTGTTCGTCACCACCGTGACTGATGTCGTCGGGTTTTTCGCGTTTCTCGGTCTGGCCGGCTGGTGGTTGTCGTTTGCGTGAATTACCGGCGCGGCCGGTGGTCACAGAGAAAATATTGACTTATACGTAAGAGTAAGTATCCCGGCATTTGCAGGAATGATCCGCAATTGGACAAGTATTATACCATCACCGAGTTGACTCGCGAATTCGGCATTTCAACGCGGACCTTGCGTTTTTACGAGGACGAGGGGTTGATCCATCCCGAACGCCGCGGCAGAACCCGTCTGTTCCGTTCCGCCGACCGGAGGTTGATTCAGGAAATCCTGCGGGGCCGCCGCATCGGCTTCACCATCGCCGAGATCCGCGAGATCATCCAGGTCTACAGGGATCCGCCGGGTGAGGCCGGACAATTGCGGTTGCTGATGCGCAAGGTCGAGGAAAAACGCGAGAGCCTGCGCCAGAAGCGCAGGGATATCGAGGAAACGCTGATCGAACTCGACAACATCGAGGAATCCTGCCTCAACCGGCTCGCCGAAATCGGCGTCAACACCTGAGCCCGGTCGCGTCCCCACGAGGCTTTAGATCCAGCGCCGGACCTTGCGGCAATAGCTTTCGAACTGATAGCCGAACTTGGCGATGAGATGATTTTCCTCGCGCCTGACCGCGAGAAAATGCGTCAGGATCCCGTCAACGACTGCCAGCGGCAAGAACCACGCATTCATCGAAAAAAGGCCCATCCCGATCATCAACACCATGTTGGCGACATAGATCGGGTTGCGGCTGTAGCTGAACGCGGCGTAGGTGACGAGATGGCTCGATCCCCGGTTCGGCAAAATGGTGGTGTGGGCTTCGTGCAGCGTTTTCATGGTCCACAGGTCGATAGCCAGCGCCACAACAATCAGTGCTGCCCCCAAAGTCCGCACTCCGGTAAACGCCAGCGTCATCGGCGCCACCAGGTTCAGCCCAATCGCCATCAGCGTCAGTCCGACAAGCAGAATCGGTGGCCAGGGAATGTAATTCGGTCTCGCCCGGTAGGCGTTCATGCGGATTGGCTCCTCAAATACAGCGGGCCATAGCTCATTATGGTTCGACACGATAATGGCTTACGGCTTGGCAGACAACGCCGTGCATTGCTCGGCGATGTCTGCAATTCTCTGATCCGTGTCGGGGGTAATGTCCCCCTTGATGAAGGGAGTAAGCATTTCCCTCGAAAGCAACTCATCGGTGACGCAACCGCAAAATCGGGTACAGAATTCGGCACTGTTGTCGCCACCGCATCCCGCTTCGCACTCCGAAATGAACCTGGGCAACGGATCAACCGGCTCCGGTGGCGTGATGTATGAGGCAATCCAGACCAGAGCCAGCAGCACCGGTTGATGCACCAGATAAAAGGCCAGACTGTGACGTCCGGAAAACCGTGTGGCGCCTGATGCAAAATTGTTGCCGGTGCCGATTGTGGCAAGCCAGCCGGTCAGCCCGGTTGAAACAGCGATCCTTGTGCAGCCCATGCCAATGAGAAACGGCCCGAGCCAAGGCATAAGCGGCACAAAATCATTGGATTTCGGAGCAACAGTGAACAGGCCGGTCCAGGTCAGCCATGGCGTATTGAAAAATGCATCGCGATAGAACTGGGGCAAGGCGAGGCAAGCCACTCCGGCGAGAATGGTGATCACACCCGGCAGTCGCAGGAAGGCAAGTCCGATCAGGCTGGCCGCGGCGATTGCATGCAGAATGCCGAAAAAGATGAAACTGTCGGGCGTGGCGAAAACCGTGACCAACGTGATCAGTGCCGCGGCTCCGCCGACCACCACCATGCGCTTTAGAAAGGCTGCCGGTCGCCACTTCGAGCCATGCGCCAGCATCAGGCTGACGCCGGCCAGAAACAGAAAGCTTCCTGCGATGGACCTGGCGTAAACCTTGAACAGCCCCTGCGTGGTCGTACCGTAATCGAGGTAGCCGAATTGCTCGAGATCCCAGGAAAAGTGGTAGCTTGCCATGGCAAACAGCGCCAGGCCGCGGGCGAGGTCCAGCAATTCGATGCGCCGTCCGGCCTCTTGCGTTGGTAATCCCTTGCCGGCGGTATCAATCAACTCGATCTCCCTGGGGCCATTCAGCCGGGTTCGCCGACTCACATCCTAACCCTAGCAAAAGAACAGCCGCATGCATCATTCAAAGCCATATGGCTCGGATAATCCAGCCAAGGCTCTGGCGCCTGCACGGCAGACTGAATTTGCGGCTACGGGGTTTCGTCAGCCCGGGATACTACCTGAGACGCCGGTCGGGGTTTTCCACCTCCAGCGACAAACAGTCCCGCCAGCACCAGCGCCAGTGCGGCAATCAGGCTGAGGGAAAGCGGTTCACCCAGGAGCAACACGCCGAGCGCCACGCCAAACACCGGTACCAGGTTGATCGACAGCGAGAACCGGGTGTAGCCGATGGCCCGGATCAGGTGGAAACGCATGATATAGGCGAGGCCGGTGGGGAACACGCCGAGATAGACAAGCGCCGCCATCGTCTGCGGGGGCAAGCCTGAAGGCGGCGCGCCATCCGTCATCAACGCGATCGGAACCAGCGCTGCCGTACCCAGGCCCAGCGCCAGACAGGCCAGACGCACTGGTGGCAAGTCGATCTTGCGGATCAGAAGCCCGGCCGTGACATAACACAGCGATGCACCAAGCGCGGCGAGTTTGGCTTCCAGCGACCCGCTGCCCAGTCCCGCCACCGCACTGGGTCCGACCACGATGAGAATGCCTGCAAAGCCGAGGCCGACCGAGACCAGTTTTCTCGGCGTCAGGCGGTCGTCGTCGGTCATGACATGACTGCCGATCAGCGCCAGAAACGGTCCGGTCCCCATCAGCAGCGCCAGTACCCCGGCGTCGAGTGTTTTTCCGGCCCAGGCGATCAGGGAAAACGGGATCACGATGTTGAGCACCGCCATTCCGCCGATCAGTACCCATTGGTGCTGCGACGACGGCCACACCATGCCGCGCCAGATTGCATAGGGCAGCAGCACGGCGAACCCCAGGCCAACCCGGATCGTCGCCAGCCATACCGGTCCGGTGTCAGGCACCGCAACGCGGATCGCCACGAAAGCCGACGCCCAGATCAGCGCGGTCATCAACATCAGCGCCATGTCCAGCCGGGTCGGCGCGCGCAACCTTTGGACCTGGCTCATTCGGTGTCTTGGCCGGCTTCAGTGGCGGGCAGGGCAAGGCGATAGACTCCGCGAAAACCGGACGGATCCACGGCTTTCCCCTTGCGACGGATTTCAATCTCGCCGGCCTTCGCAAGTTCCACCGCGACGGCGCGCAGCGGTTTCATCAGCCGGCTCCATTGGCGTTCGTCCGATCCCACCAGCGAGCGCGCGGCGTCGAAAGGGCTAATGCTCTTGCCCGGTCCTGCGGCATTCAGCAGATCGAGGATGGCCATGCGAAGCGCAGCCGGACCCGGAATCGGTCCAGGTCCATGAGGTTCGGATTGTGTCACGGGATAATGGTGTCCTTGAGAATCGCGGAGCGTGCGTTTGAGAAGAATTGCCGCCTGAGCAGAACCAGAATCACCAGGGTCGTCGTGCCCATCAGCACCCAGGGGCCTGCAAACCAGCCGAGAAACCCGATCGACAGGAAGATGGCCCTGAGACCGGCGTTGAAATGCCGTCCGGCCAGAACATTCAGCGATGCCGCCCTGTCGGCCGCGGCTTCCAGTTCACTCCAGTTGTCCGGCGCGTCGCTTTTCATCGGAATCGCGCCGAACAGGATCGAGGTGTAGTTGAACAGCCGGTAGGACCAGCCAAATTTGAAAAACGCGTAAGCGAAAATCCCGATCAGACCGAACACCTTGAATTCAAACGCCGCCGGGTCGGAGACCAGTGGGATTGGCAAATCCCCGGCCACCGCAAGCACCCGATCGGTCGCGCCCAACAGCGCGAAACATCCGCCGATGGCGAAAATCGTGGTCGAAGCGAAGAATGCGGTGCCGTTCTGCAGTCCCGCCATGATCGCGGTGTCGATCATTCTCAGATCACGCCGCGCCGCAACCTCCATCCAGCGTCTGCGGTGCTGATTCATCGCGGTTGACAGGCTCACCCGCCCGACGGGCAGGTGATTGTTCGACACCAGCGAAAACACGATCCAGCACAGCGCGAACCATGCTACCGCCAGATAATCATAGTTTGTCATGGTGAGGTTTTGGCATGGTCCGGCCCGCTTGGCAAAGCCTTCCGTGATTATGCCCGGTAACCATTTTTTAATTCTCGTGGTCGAATTGTGGGAGCTGGATGCATGTGTGATTCGAGGACTTCGCGGCAAGCCGTTGATTTCATGAGAGCCATGTGAAAAGCGAATGCCTGCTGTGAAAAATGCGACACGGAATTGCCTCTTTTGCAGTTGCGAAAAGATTACCGCTTCGTTAAACACCCGGCTCTGCGCTGAGCGAATCTTAAGGGATGACGCGGCCTGAAACCGCCACATCAACCGGAGTCATCATGGAAGACACCGTACAAAAATCCTGCTGGGGCATTACCGCCCGTGCTGTGATCGGGTTTTCGGGAATTCTCGCACTGGCCTACCTTTTCGGCGGCATCTGAGCGAACCTGTAATGAGACAAAGCAGCGCCTGACCAGACCGGTCGGCGCTGCTTTTCTTTGCGGTCTGCAAAGCTGATCGCACGACAGCGCCACTATCGTTTGCGCGGCATTGCAGGTCGGGGAATTGACGATCCGGCAGCCGCTGCGCATGTAAGATGGCATCTTCACCGGAGAAGCCGCGAACCATGTTCCTTTCAGTCTTTGATGTCTTCAAGATCGGCGTCGGACCGTCGAGCTCCCACACCATGGGGCCGATGTCCGCGGCGGTGCGTTTTCTCGATGAAATCGCCGGGACCGATTGGCCGCGTCCGGCCGGTGCGAGCGTCGCCGGAATCAAGGTCAGCCTGCACGGATCGCTGGCCTTCACCGGGATCGGTCACGGAACGGGCAGGGCGGTCGTGCTCGGCCTCACCGGCGAACTGCCGGATCAGGTTGATCCGGACCGGATGGATGACATCGTCAAATCCGTCGAGACCAGCCGAAAGATCAGTCCGCCCGGTCATCCGGACTATGATTTCGATCCGGCGACGGATCTGGTCTTTGACAGGAAGCAACCCTTGCCCGGTCACGCCAATGGTATGGCGTTCACTGCCTTCGACCGGGACGGAAAGATGCTTCTGCGCAGGATCTATTATTCGGTGGGCGGCGGTTTTGTCGTCTCTGACACTGAACTCGAAGCCATGAAGAGCAAGACCAAGGCAACCGTCGACAAGTCCGTGCCCTATCCTTTCGGCACTGCAAAACAGATGCTCGAGATGGCGGCAAGGTCGGGCATGACCATTGCGCAGATGAAGCGCGCCAATGAGGAGGCCCACATGTCGGGCCAGGATCTTGACGCCGGCCTGGATCGCATCTGGAGCGCCATGAGCAGCTGCATCGATCGCGGCCTGTCAGGCGAAGGCATCATGCCGGGCGGCCTGAAGGTGCGCAGACGCGCCCGGATCCTGCATGACAAGCTGCAGGAAGAATGGCGGCAGAACCGGCGCAATCCGTTGCTCGCCAATGACTGGCTGAGCGTCTACGCCATGGCCGTCAACGAGGAGAACGCCGTTGGCGGACGTGTTGTCACCGCGCCGACCAATGGTGCCGCCGGCGTTATTCCGGCCACCATCCGCTATGTGCTGCAGTTCCACGACGGTGCCGATCAACAGGCGGTGCGCGATTACCTGCTGACCGCCGCCGCCGTGGGCGGAATCATCAAGCATAATGCCTCGATCTCCGGCGCCGAGGTCGGCTGCCAGGGCGAGGTCGGTTCTGCCGCGGCGATGTCGGCGGCGGGCCTTGCCGCGGTCATGGGGGGAACCCCGGAGCAGATTGAAAACGCAGCTGAAATTGCGCTTGAGCATCATCTCGGCATGACCTGTGATCCTGTCGGCGGTCTGGTGCAGGTGCCTTGTATCGAGCGCAATGCGCTGGGCGCGGTCAAGGCGGTCACTGCGGCCTCCTTGGCGATGAAGGGTGACGGAACCCACTTTGTGCCGCTCGACGCCTGTATCGAAACCATGCGGCAAACCGGCCTCGATATGAATGAGCGTTACAAGGAAACCTCTACCGGAGGCCTTGCTGTCAACGTGGTTGAGTGCTGAAATCCCGGACTGAAGCCAGCATGCAGTAACCGGAAGCAGGAATTATGAAATCGGGCGACGACAAGATCGAAATCGAAAACTTTACGTCGCCGGGCAAGGTCTACCGCGTCGACCGGACGAAGTTTGAAGCCATGCGAGAGGCGTTGCTGTCGGTCCTGCCATCAGGAAAGCCGGGGATTGCCGTCGCGCAGGCCAAGGCCCTGTTGCTTCCCATGCTTCCGCAGGATCTGTTTCCAGGCGGAGAAAAAGCCGGTTGGTGGCTCAAGGCCGCCCAACTTGATCTCGAGGCGAAAGGCGTCGTCCAGCGCGAAACGACCAAGCCGCTACGGCTGTTCAAACCCTGATGCCGGGGCCGGAATTGTGCCAATCAACTCGGCATGCCGGCTTCCGGTCAGGAGAGTTATGGTCTGCGGGCCGGGTTTGGACGCGATGAGGATGATGCGAATCCTGGCGTGGCACCCTTACCGTTGGGGGGCTGCGCCTGTGGACGATATGGGCTTTCGCCGGTCTGCGGGTTGACCCGGGACCAGCCGCACCCGATGTAATATCCATGGCACTTCATCTTCTTAAATTATGCGTCGGCGCCGAAAGCGTTGAAGACCAGCAGGACTGGGTCGAGCGCCGTCTGGCGGCGATGAAAGCCGCAGGGCAGACGCCCGAACAGTTTCACACCACCCGCATGGTCCCCAAACGCGCTGCCGAACTGCTCGACGGCGGGTCGCTGTATTGGGTGATCAAGGGCAATATCCAGGCACGCCAGCGATTTCTCGATATCCGCCCGTTTACCGATGGCGACGGGATCTCCCGTTGCCATCTGGTGCTTGAGCCGGTTTTGCACGAGACCTCGTGGGCGCCGCGCCGTCCGTTCCAGGGCTGGCGCTATCTCGATCCGGATGATGCGCCGCCGGATCTGGGCGCCGGTGGCACCGAGGCTGGCGATCTTCCGGCTGAACTTCGCCGGGAACTCGCAGGCCTGGGACTTCTGTGACGCAAGCAGCGGACTGCGCGACCCTTGTGTTCGTCGCGCAAAACGCCACATTGGTTGACGGCGCCGCAAAAGTGGCGATCAGATCAATCCGAGGGTAAAACAGCTCAACGATGGCGAAAGACAAGACCGGATCAGACAAGGCGGTATCAAAGCGCAGCGCCACTGCGGGCCCTGTGAGCGCGCCCGCGTCTTCGGGGTCCGAAATTGCCGCATTTCTGTCCGCCGCCAAATCCCTTGTTCCTGGTTCTGCAGGCTCGGGGCGCCTGGCTTTTGCGCTCGACGCCACAATGAGCCGTCAGCCAACATGGGACAGCGCTTGCAAATTGCAGGCGGAAATGTTCGACGCCGTCGGCAAGTCCGCGCAACTCTCGGTGCAACTGGTCTATTTCCGCGGGCTTGGCGAATGCCGCGCTTCGCGCTGGGTCAACGACACGCGCCAGCTTGCCGACCTGATGACCCGTATCGATTGCCGCGGTGGCCAGACCCAGATCGGCCGCGTGCTGCGCCATGTCGCAGGTGAGGCAAAATCCCGCCCGGTCAGCGCCCTGGTCTATATCGGCGACGCCATGGAAGAAAATATCGACGAGCTTGCCATGCTTGCCGGTGAACTGGCGCTGCGCAAAGTGCCGTGTTTCATGTTTCATGAAGGCCATGACCCCGCCGCCGCCATGGGTTTTCGTGAAATCGCCCGGGTCACCGGTGGCGCCTATGTCCGCTTCGACCAGAACGCCGCCGCCGAACTGGCGGCCTTGTTGCGCGCAGTTGCCGCTTACGCCACCGGCGGGCGTCCCGCACTGGAAAAGTCCGGCGGGTCGGCGGCGCGGCTGCTGCTTGAGCAGATGGGCCCGTCCAGATCAGGCGGCAAGGATCGTTCCGGAAACAATGGAGCCAGAAACTCATGAGTCCGATCGCCGTGTTTTTTGGCGGATTCCTGATCCTGGCAGCGGTGCTCGCCGGGGTCTTGAGCGTCAAGCCGTCCGCGCTTGCCAACACGCTGCGCTATGGTCTTCCGGTGACATTGGCAGGGCTGGGTATCGTCATGACCCTGTTTGGCCGCGTCAGTCTTGGCGTGCCGCTGCTGGGTTTCGCCGCGATGCTGTTCAGTCGCGCCCGTAGTGCCTCCCGCGCCACGCGCCAGCCCGGAGGCCAGTCCTACGTTCGCTCCGCAGCGCTTGAAATGGAGCTCGATCTTGATAGCGGTGCCATGAACGGACTTGTTCTCGCCGGCAGTTTTGAAGGCAGGGAACTCGATGCGCTGGAGGAGGCCGAGCTCGTCCAGCTGCATTCCGAATTGTCACGCGATGCCGAAAGTCTCGGGTTACTGGAGGCGTATCTTGACCGCCGCATACCCGACTGGCGTGGCGGCTTTGACGCGGATGAAGGCCCGGGGCTGGGAACTGCGCCAGGCACGGGCGCCATGACACAGCAGGAGGCCTACGAGATCCTTGGTCTTGCTGCGGGGGCGAGTGAAACCGAGATCCGCGAGGCGCATCGCCGCCTCATGAAGCGGATGCATCCCGATACGGGCGGTTCGACGTTTCTTGCTGGCCGCATCAACGAAGCCAAAACTGTTCTCTTGAGTCGACATGACTGATTTCCCCGAATACGCAATACAAAAACGTGGATGTCTCCGGAATTGGGATTTCCGGCCGCAACGCCAAACAGGCGATGCGGATCAGTTGGCGGTTGCCCAGCAGGCGAACCCTTTCTTCTCCAGCACCTTGCAGGCGCTTGCAGCGGAAGACTGACCGTCAAATCCGCCGAAGCGGGCGCGGTACAGTTGTTCATTGTTCTTGGCGTAGGCCATGGTGAAGGGCTGAACGTCCCTGAGCGCCTTGCCACCCTTGTCCTGAGCGCGGGCCAGCAGCTTCAGCGCCGCGTCGCGATCAGGCATTGCGCCGATCTGGATCATCCAGCCGCTCATCGCTGCAGTCGAGGCGGTCGTCACCGGGTCGATCGAACCAATGGACGCAGTCTCCACCGGCATTGGCGGGATATAGGCCGGGGCGGGCACGGGGATCGCAACTTTCTGGGCCTGCAGCGATTTCGCCAGAGCCTCGCGGCCGACAACCGGCGCCGGCGAGGGGGCGGCATAGGCCAGTGCGATACGCCCGCCTGTTCCATGGCGTTGCTCGGGAATCGGTCCGACCTTGGGCAATTCGAGTTCGGCTATGACGGTCGCTGCCACGGCGCCCCTGGCGATCAGATTGCCCTTGCCGCGGGGCGAAGCCTTGAGAAGGTAGCGCGAGATGAGGTCCTTCATTTGTGCGTTTCGGCTGGCGCCGGTGCGTCCACCCATGACGACCGCGACGATCGACCGGTCGCGATCTTCCACCGAGGCGACCAGATTGAACCCGGATGCGCGGGTGTAACCGGTCTTGATGCCGTCGACGCCGCGCACGACACCTAAAAGTCTGTTGTGGTTGGCCATGTTGCTGCCACCGAATTTGAACGACCGTGTGGAAAAATACTTGTACTGGCGCGGAAAGTGTTCACGAAGCGCGATTCCCAGCGTCGCCATGTCGCGGGCCGTGGTCACCTGCTTGGAGTTGGGAAGACCGTGCGCGTTGCGGAAGGTGGTGCGCGACATGCCCAGAGCCCGTGCCTTGGCGGTCATCATGGCCGCAAACTTGGCTTCGGAGCCGCCCAGATGTTCGGCGATGGCCGTGGAGGCGTCATTGGCCGACTTGGTCACCAGCGCGTAGATAACCTGTTCAACCGTGATCGACTTGCCTACGCCGACACCGAGCTTGGTTGGTGGCTCCTTGGCGGCGTTGGCGGAGAACTTGATCCGCGTGCCCAGCTTGATGGAGCCGCGGTTGAGTGCCTCAAACGTCAAGTACAAGGTCATCATCTTGGTGAGCGAGGCAGGATAGCGCAGCTCATCGGCATCATTGGCGTAAAGTGTCTTTCCTGTCTTGGCGTCGATGACGATACCCGAATATTTCGGATTTGCATTCGCCGGCGCGCTTCCCAGCGCCAGGGAAATGCCGATCAGGGCAATCAGGCGAAACGCGGTTGACGGAATGGAGGCAAGACAGGAAACAAAACTGGATTTACGCTGGTACACGGCAACTCACTCATGAACAGGCGGAAGAAAGGGTTTCTGACTGACGCCCTCCTTGATCAGCCATTAGGTTGAATCCTATCCACACGTCGTTACCAATCCGTTTATGATGAACCATTCCTTTCCACGGGTAAGCGAGATTCCGTCCGGTTTTGGGTTCAACCCGTTCCAATACGGCCCAATCGGATAAATATGGTGGCTCTCAAGGTTTGGTGCGCTGCACAATACTCTTGACAATCTTGTGCAGTGCACCTAAATACAATGGACCAACTTCTCCAAAGACAGGAATTTCCGACATGATGAACTTTGACAGCACTTCTCAGATGAGCAAAGAAGCCATGGACAGCATGCTGACCACGGTTTCGTCGATGACCAAGGGTTTCCAGCAGATCGCTGCTGAAGCAACCGAATACTCCAAGAAGTCCTATGAAGACGGCACAGCCGCCGCTGAAAAGCTGGTTTCGGCCAAGAGCCTCGACAAGGCCATCGAAATCCAGACCGAATACGCGAAGTCGGCTTACGAAACTTTTGTTGCCCAGGCCACCAAGATGGGCGAGCTTTACACCGACCTCGCCAAGGAAGCCTACAAGCCTTTCGAAGCCGCTGCCGCCAAGGTCTCGGCCTGAAAATAAATCGCCGCAATTTCTGCGCGGCGAATGTCCGACATGATAGCAGCCCGGTCGCATATTTATGTGGCCGGGTTTTTCGTGTTCTTGACTATGGCGCGAAATCTCTATCTTCCCTCGACAAGGGGGCTTAAAATCGCCGCAGGAAAGATTAAGTTAAGAACAATGTCTGGTGCTTCGATATGCGTTGCGCCGGTTGGAAATGACAGGAAATGGCCAGAGTGAACGACAGCGCGAACCGGACACGCTTACAGGCGGACAAGAAAACCGGAGACGGAGGGGCAGACAGGGGCACGTCCGTCATCACCCGGACCAAACCGAAGGTAAAGAAGCCGAGCTTGTACCGGGTGCTTTTGCTGAATGACGACTATACTCCGATGGAGTTTGTGATTCATGTGCTTGAACGTTTTTTCCAGAAGGACCGGGAACAGGCCACGCGTATCATGCTTCATGTCCACAATCACGGGGTCGGCGAGTGCGGCGTATTTACCTACGAGGTGGCTGAAACCAAAGTGACCCAGGTCATGGATTTCGCCCGAGAAAATCACCATCCGCTGCAATGCGTGATGGAAAAGAAATGAGGACCTGAACAGTGCCTAGCTTTTCACACAGTCTCGAAAAGGCGATCCATCAGGCGTTGACCTATGCCAACGAGCGGCATCATGAATATGCCACGCTTGAGCATCTGTTGCTGGCCTTGATCGAGGATCCCGACGCCGCTGCGGTCATGGGCGCCTGCAACGTCGATCTTGAACAATTGCGCCGCACGGTCAGCGATTATGTCGACAAGGAACTCGGCAACCTGATCACCGGCTATGACGAGGATTCCAAGCCCACATCGGGCTTTCAGCGCGTCATCCAGCGTGCGGTGATTCATGTCCAGTCGTCGGGCCGCGAGGAAGTCACCGGCGCCAATGTGCTCGTGGCGATGTTCGCCGAGCGCGAAAGCCACGCCGCCTATTTCCTTCAGGAGCAGGAAATGACCCGCTATGACGCGGTCAATTTCATCTCCCACGGCATAGCCAAACGCCCCGGTGCCGAAGAGGCCCGGCCGGTCCGCGGCTCAGAGGAGCCCGAGCCGGATTCCGTCAAGCCCGATTCCGTCGGCGAGGAGGGGGCCAAGAAAAAGGGCCAGGATGCGCTCAGCGCCTATTGCGTCAATCTCAACGAGAAGGCCAAGACCGGCAAGATCGATCCGTTGATTGGCCGCGTGGAAGAGGTCAACCGCACCATCCAGATCCTGTGCCGCAGATCCAAGAACAACCCGCTCTATGTCGGTGATCCCGGCGTCGGCAAGACCGCGATTGCCGAAGGTCTGGCCAAGCGCATTGTCGAGGGCGATGTGCCTGACGTGCTGGCCGATGCGGTGATCTATTCGCTCGACATGGGCTCGCTGCTGGCCGGCACCCGCTATCGCGGTGATTTCGAGGAGCGCCTCAAGCAGGTGGTCAAGGAACTCGAGGATCTGCCCGGTGCCGTGCTGTTCATCGACGAGATCCACACCGTCATCGGTGCCGGCGCCACATCAGGCGGGGCAATGGACGCCTCCAACCTGCTCAAGCCGGCCTTGTCTTCCGGCGCGATACGGTGCATCGGATCGACCACCTACAAGGAATACCGGCAGTTCTTCGAGAAGGACCGGGCCCTTGTGCGCCGCTTTCAGAAGATCGACGTTGCCGAGCCGACAATTCCGGATGCAATCGAGATCCTCAAGGGCCTCAAACCCTATTTCGAAGCCTATCACAAGGTCGGCTACACCGATGAGGCCATCAAGGCCGCCGTTGAACTCTCTGCGCGGTACATTACCGACCGGAAATTGCCTGACAAGGCGATCGACGTGATCGATGAATCCGGTGCGGCGCAAATGCTGCTGCCTGAAAAGAGCCGCAAGAAATTGCTCACCGACATCGAGATCGAGAACACCATCGCCACCATGGCCCGGATTCCGGCCAAGACAGTGTCCAAGGACGATACCGCCGTTCTCGCCAATCTCGACAAGGAACTGCGTTCGGTTGTCTATGGTCAGGACACGGCGATTGATGCCCTGACTGCGGCGATCCGTCTGGCGCGCGCGGGCTTGCGTGAACCCGACAAGCCGATCGGCTCCTATCTGTTCTCCGGCCCCACCGGCGTCGGCAAGACCGAAGTCGCCAAGCAGCTTGCCGCTTCGCTGGGCGTCGAGCTGTTGCGCTTCGACATGTCCGAATACATGGAGCGTCACACTGTTTCGCGGCTGATCGGCGCGCCTCCGGGCTATGTCGGCTTCGACCAGGGCGGTCTGCTGACCGACGGCGTCGACCAGCATCCTTACTGCGTGCTGCTGCTTGACGAGATCGAAAAGGCCCATCCGGATCTGTTCAACATCCTGTTGCAGGTGATGGACCACGGCTCGCTTACCGATCACAACGGCAAGAAGATCGACTTCCGCAATGTGATCCTGATCATGACCACCAATGCCGGCGCATCCGACATGGCCAAGGCGGCCATCGGCTTTGGTTCCACCAAGCGCGAAGGCGACGACATGGAGGCGATCAACCGGCTGTTCACGCCGGAGTTCCGCAACCGTCTTGATGCGATCATCCCGTTTGGCAGCCTGCCGACGACTGTCATCCACATGGTGGTGCAGAAATTCGTCATGCAGCTTGAGGCACAACTGGCCGAGCGCAATGTCACCTTTGATCTCGGAGAAGACGCGATCGCCTGGCTTGCCGAAAAGGGCTATGACGAACGCATGGGCGCGCGGCCGCTGGGCCGGGTCATCCAGGAGAACATCAAGAAGGAGCTCGCCAATGAGCTGCTGTTCGGCAAGCTCAAGCAGGGCGGCACGGTCAAGGTCACCGTGGGTGACAAGGACAACGGCACCAGGGGGCTGATCCTCGAGGCGATTCCGGCGGAAGTGCCGGTCAAGCCGAAGAAGGAAAAGGCTCCCGCCAGGAAGCGTGCGCCGGCCAAGGCCAAGGCCAAGACCGCAACCGCCAGAACGACCACGCGCAAGCCGCCGGCCGGCAAGGGCCCGGCCAAAGCCAAGAAGCCTGAACCGGATACCTCCGGTGAGGTCGATGCGGCTGTTGCCGAAAAGCCCGCTGCGAAGAAACCCTCCAGTGCTGTGCCCAGGGTTCCGCGCAAGAAGTAGAACCGGCACCCGGGTTTTCTGGAAAATCGCCCACATGAACCGGCCCCGCTCTCAAGCGGGGCCGGATTGCGTTCGGGCGAGGTTCGCCATCGCCTCTGACGTTTCCTTGCCAGGTCGGGCACGCTTTCCGCCAGGCGCAGCGATGCGGATCCGGCCGCGGCAAACTCGCCTCAAACCGCCGCGAAATGAACAAATATGTGGCAGGAACGAAAATCTGCTGAGCGGATTGTTGCAGCATAAGCGCCGGACGTATCTGCTCAAGGATAACGGCGGCTTATGGAACAGAGGAGTTATCCATGAGAAACCATGTTGCGAAAATCACTGCCGCCGGCCTGACAGCAGCCCTGCTTTCAAGCACCGCGGCAATGGCGGACTTCAGTGCCACGGCAACCACCGACCTCAATATTCGCAGTGGTCCGGGACCGCAATTCGAAGTGATCGGCGCTATTGCGAACTCCGATACCGCCACCGTCAACGGTTGCATCGAAGGCAGCAAATGGTGTCAGGTCACCTATAACGGCACCACTGGCTGGTCATACTCGGAATACCTTTCCGCTGATTTCAGCGGCCAGCAAGCCGTCATCTCCATGGCGCCGCAGACGGCCCAGGTTCCGGTCATCGAGAATGACCAGGCTTCGACCAACGCCACTGTCGGCGCCGCTGGTGGTGCGGTTGCCGGTGCACTGATCGGCGGTCCTGTAGGCGCAGTTATTGGCGGTGTCGCCGGTGCAACCGCGGGCCTGTCTGTATCGCCCCCGCCGACCGTGAAGACCTACGTCACCCAAAACCGGATGGACCCGGTATATCTTGAGGGTGAGGTTGTGATCGGCGCCGGCGTTCCCGAAACCGTCGAACTGTACCCGGTTCCCGATTATGAATACCAGTATGTCTACATCAACGGTCAGCCGGTGCTGGTCGAGGCAGGCACCCGCCAGATCGTCTACGTCTACCGCTAAACGGTGGCAGGACGCAGTGCAGCGCCTCCGGGGGTCCCCAACCCCGGGGGCGTTTTCTTATCCGCCACCAAAATTACCGGGAGAGTTGCCTGGGCATCCAGCAGATGTTCGCGATTGTTTCGTTCGCCGGCCGGTCAAGGCCTCTGCAAAAGCCAATGCGCACCACTTTCAATTGCTACCGATTGTGACTAACAGGTCTGTATGACAACTCAATCAGGCCACAGTGCCATCTTCTGGTTTTTGAAGGGCATGCGCGGAATCACCTCGTTACCGGCCATCATTCTGATGAGCGCTTTTGTCGGCTTCTGCGGTTTTGCCGTCGAGGCCGGCATTCCCATGGGCCAGACCGTGTTCATGACCGGCATCATCTGGGCTTTGCCGGGAAAGGTTTTGCTGGTCGGTTCCATACTGGCTGGCGCCTCGCTGCCCACCGCTTTCATCGCCGTGGCCCTGTCCTCGATCCGGCTGATGCCGATGGTCGCGGCACTGATTCCGGAAATCCGGACCGAAAAAACACCCACCTGGCTGTTGTTGCTTCTGTCACATTTCATCGCGATCACGGCCTATGTCTTCACCATGGAGCGCATCCGTGATGTACCGCGAGAGCACAGGGTGGCATTTTTTGCGGGCTTCGGGATCACTGTCACCTGCGCCAACATCATCCTGGTTGCCGTGATCTATTCGACGGTCGCCAATTTGCCGGCCATGATTGCCGGTGCCCTGTTCTTCCTCACACCGGTGTATTTCCTCACCTCGATCTGGGCTTCAACACGCGACCGGGCAGGCCACATCGCCATGGTGACAGGGCTTGCACTGGGGCCGATGTTCCATCAGGTCGCGCCGGAATTCGACATTCTCTATGCCGGTGTCGTCGGCGGCACCCTGGCGTTTTTCGCTGATCGTCTGTGGAAGCGGGGAGCGGGCTCATGATCAGCTATGAGAGCTTCGATACCTGGTGGTGGCCCTATGTCTTTATCGCCATCGCCGGCTGGCTCGCCACCGATATCTGGCGCTGGATCGGTGTCCTTGTCGGCAACAGGCTCAAGCAGGATTCCGCAGCCCTCGTCTGGGTGCGCGCGGTAGCCACGGCGCTGCTTGCCGCCGTCATCGCCAAGCTGATCCTTTACCCGACCGGAGAACTCAGCAATGTCCCGTTGGCACTGCGCCTGATCGCCGTATCCGCTGGATTTGCCGCGTTTCTCATCGGCGGCAAACGCACCTGGATCGGGATTGTCACAGCCCTCGGGCTGTTGATTGGCGGTCAATTGCTGCTCGGTTGACGGTGGCGGCGAGAGGCAGGGCTTATCAACCGCTCTGACGCATGCCGTTATCGCAAGACCGCTGCCTGTTCTGCGTGACTGGCGCTAATCGTCGAACCGCTTGGCCATCCATGAGTAACTGTCGGTGACCACATGCACCGGCTTGGATACCAGCACCTTGACGGTCTCCGTCTCGGGCAGCGCCTGCCTGAACCGGTTCAGCACGCGTGAGGCAATCCCGGCCTCGGGCTGCAATGCCGCAAGGGCGGGGCTCTCCGGTTCGGGAATGTCCACCTTCGGCACCGGCATCCCCGGTCCCTGCGCGGAGCCTGCAGCGGTTTCCGTGGCAATTTCCTCTCCGTTTGCGGGTTCTCCGTCGACCTCAGTCAAGCCGGTATCTTCCGGGGTCTGGCAAACCGCCACGACCACAGGATAGTCGATATTCGAGTAGAGCTGGAGTTTGTCTTCCGAACTTGCGTCACATTGCTGGATCGTCGCCCAACGCTGGTCAAGCATCTCGATGTAATGGCATTGCGTGGCGGTATCATCGCAGCCGAGGATTGTCATGAGGATGAGAGCGGTTTGCATGTGGGTCTCGCAATAGCTTGTTTCACCTGCTCATGAACCCGTATTGTTGCCAAAGCAAGGCAGCGCCCGTCCCTGTAATATGTCATAATTGAGAACCTGAATTCGCCAATACCTCGGATTTGCCACCGATGGCGGCAGGGGCAGCGGCGTCAGACTGAACAGCCATGATGCCCAAGCCTGGGAGGTTCTGGCCGACAATGTGCGGATCGGTCAGCGTCCGTTTGTTGCGGAGGGACGTCCGCTGGTCTCAACCGCACCACATCTCGAGGGGCTTTATCTGGCGGTGGCGCATCCAGGCGTCATCCTGGCGCCGGAGATCAGCCGCCAGCTTGCAGGCATGCTGAGCCGATAGACGGACGGCTCGGCGGACTTCATATCCGTGTGTCCGGAGCCCCGGTTGCGCCCGAACCCCGGCAGGGTGCGCGCATTGTTTGCATGCGGTCTTTGCCTCAGTGCCTAACAGTTGTAAAACATATGTCAGCCGCCGGTGGCCGGGCGTCCAGATGTCCGGCGCCACCGACCCTACAACCTGGACGCAGGAGTTGTTATCCTTTGACCGAATTTACCGAAGCCGGACGCCAGGCTCTTGCCGAGCTCGCCAGCAGGCATGGTGTCAGCCCGGAAGCCATCGAGCATGTGCTCATGGCGGTGATTGCCGGGCAGGGAACCCTGGCGCAATTCGACCACCCCGAACTTGGCGGCATGGGGCAATGGTCGCTCGGCGGCATGACCATGGTGGGCGACATGTTCAACAATACGCTCAAGGCCAGGGTGGATGCGATCTGCACCGATGTTGCACAATTGCTTGGCCAGTCGTCGCCGCTGCATCTGACTCCGGCCGCGTCATCGCAAACCCAGTCCCAGGGCGATGGTGTCAGCCTGTTTGTTTCCGGAGGGGCATCGGGCCATTGGTGGCCCGGCGATCTCGGGCATGCCGCCTCGACCGGCGCCCAGAACCGGATGCGGTATGCCTGGTTTCCGGATGCCCGGCGGCTGGCCATTGATGCCGGTGACGGCAAGGTCCGGATCTATGACACCGGCGATCATCGCATCGGCGGTTTCTCGCAGCAGCAATCCGGCGACCAGTCGCTGAGTTTTACCTCGCAGCACGGGCTGGTCAAACTCTCGGAATTGCGCGAGATCGATGCCGCCGGTTTACCCGGCAACGAACATGCTGACAGGTCTTCCGCGCCGGTGCTCTCGGACGCGCTCCTCAAGACGACTGCGAGCAACCGGGTTGCGGATGCCGCCCCCGAGCCTTCCCGCTTCGAGCCGGGCACCGCACAGCCCGAATTGCGCCAGCGCGAACCGGATGAACCGGCCAAGCCCGCCACGGCGGAACCCCCCGTTACGGCGGACACCCCCGTCGCAGCGGACACCAGTGAGCAACAGGATATCTTCGCCAAGATCGAGCGATTGGCGGCACTTCATGCCAAGGGCATTCTCACCGACGGCGAGTATCAGGCCAAGAAGGCCGAACTGCTGGCGCGGATCTGATCCGGTTCCGCCGCAGATCCTGCGTTCAGCCCAGCGCCGCGCGGATTTTCTCCGCATTGGACTTGAGCACGCTGCCGTCTTCCATCGTGCCAGTATGCGGCTTCATCGCAACGCCGTCAAAGCGCGGGATCACATGAACATGCAGGTGAAACACCACCTGGCCGCCGGCCGCTTCGTTGAACTGCTGGATGGTGACGCCATCGGCGCCAAAAGCCTGCATCACCGCCTGCGCCATCTTCTTGGTTGTCGCCATCACGGCTGACAGGCTGTCGATCTCGACATCGAAAATATTGCGGGCAGGGGTCTTGGGGATCACCAGGCAATGACCATCACCGCGCGGCATGATGTCCATGATGGCCAGCGTGTGCTCATCCTCGTAAAGCCGCTCGGCGGGCAATTCGCCACGCAGGATCTTGGCAAAAACGTTGTTGTCATCGTAGCTGGGTGCTGTCATGGGGCGGATCTCCGGATCGGTATCGATTGGACTGTTTGTACCCGGCCCGGGCTTCCGGTCAAGCCGTCTCGGGCCGTCGGCGGCGATCAGTCGCCGCTCTTGTCAGCCTCGTTGCCGCCTTTGCGAAACGGGCCGTGTTCACTCAGTACCTGAGCGACATGTTCGACATCGCGGCGCTCGCGTTCGAGATAATCGGCCACGGCGCGTCTCAGCCCCGGATGCTCGATATAGTGCGCCGAATGCGTGGTCGCCGGCAGATAACCGCGCGCCAGCTTGTGCTCGCCCTGCGCTCCGGCTTCGACGCGGGCGAGGCCCTTGGCGATGGCGAAATCGATAGCCTGATGATAGCAGACCTCGAAATGCAGGAACGGGTGATCCTCGACACAGCCCCAGTGCCGGCCGTACAGGCAGTCGCCGCCGATGAAATTGATCGCGCCAGCAACATAGCGGCCGTTCCGTCGCGCCATCACCAGAAGCACGTTTTCGGCCATGCGTTCGCCGATCATCGAATAAAACGTACGGGTCAGATAGGGCCGTCCCCATTTGCGCCCGCCGGTGTCGATGTAGAACTCGAAGAAGATGTCCCAGATCTCCGCGGTCAGGTCGCTGCCGGTGAGCCATTCGATGGTGATGTCGTTTTCAAGTGCCGCCTTGCGTTCCTTGCGCAACTGCTTGCGTTTACGGGATGCCAGCGTGTCGAGAAAATCATCGTAACTGCCATAGCCGGGATTTTGGAAATGAAACTGCTGGTCGGTGCGATGCAGATAACCCTCCGCCTCAAACGCCGGAATTTCGGTCTCGGGCACGAAGGTCGCATGCGCCGAGGACAGGCCGAGTTGCGTGCACAAGGCACGCCCGCCCGCCGCCAGCGCCCGACGGCGCGCCTCGTCGCCCGGACCGGGGCGCACCATCAGCCGCGGACCGGTCGCCGGTGTGAACGGCGCCGAACACTGCAGCTTGGGATAATAGCGTCCGCCGGCACGCTCGAACGCATCGGCCCAGGCGTGATCGAACACATACTCGCCCATCGAATGGCTCTTGATGTAGGCGGGCATGGCGCCTTCAAGCGACCCGTCCGGTGCGCGCAACACGATGTGCCGCGGCAGCCATCCGGTTTCGGCCGAGACCGATCCGGAGTCCTCCAGAGATGACAAAAAAGCATGACTGACAAAGGGGTTATAGATGATACCGGACTCAATACCGGAACCGCTTGAATCAGAATGTGAACCGCGCGCGGCACCACCGAGCCGGCTCCATTCATCGGCTGTGACTTCGGACATGGCCGCGATGGTCGACAGCGTATGCTCTGTATCGTCAACAGTCATGACATTCCGTTCCGCGCGTCGCCCCTGGCCGTGCCTGTGTCCGTGAACACTCTGTGCTTCAACTTATGAACGGTGCACGGATTGGCAAGGTCATGCGTCGATCGTGGTGTCGGGATCAAAGCCCTCGAACGTCATCTGATCGGCGTATTCGCGGGTCAGTTGCCGCGCTGGCGCATCCCGCACCGTCCAGGTGATGATGGCAATTCCCTGTTTGCGCTGGGCCTCGACAAAGCGGTTGGGAAGGTGGTGCACGCAATAGGAAATGAAATCCAGGCCAAGATGCATGGCTTCCTCGTGAACAAAGAACTTCTCCGGCTTGACCCCTTCCGCCGTCAGGCCGAGCGGACAGGTGGCGCCGCAGGCCTTGAGGTCGCGCAAAAGCCGGTCGTCGAAGCTCATCAGCGCCACCGGCCCGTCATAGCTCTCAAGACATTCGAAAACCGCGTCGGCAAAGCCGTCATCGTCGCCGGGGCGCGGCTTCAGCTCTATGACCAGCGGCACCTGGCCCTTGACCAGCTTGAACAGGGCCGGCAGCGACATGACGCCGTCCGATGTTCCGCCGACCCGCAGCTGGGCCAGTTCCTGCGAGGTTCGCTCCCGCACGTCGCCCGAAAGCCCGCAGAGCCGCTCCAGGTCATCATCATGAAACACCACTGGCACGCCATCGGTGGCGATGTGGATGTCGCACTCGATGGCGTAATTGGCTTCGATCGCCCGCAGAAACGCGCTTCGGGTGTTCTCCCAGATGTTCACGTTCATGTCGTGATAGCCGCGATGGGCGATAGGGCGGGCGGTCAGCCAGCCGAGGTCCTTGCGTGTCTCGCTCATGTCAATGTCACCGGATCTCGATGATCGCGTCGATCTCGACGGCGGCGTTGAGCGGCAGACTGGCCACGCCAACGGCGGCGCGGGCATGCTTGCCGGCATCGCCGAGAATGTCGGCAATCAGGTTCGAAGCGCCATTGATGACCAGGTGCTGGTCGGTGAAATCCGGATCGGAAGCGACGAAACCGCCGAGCTTGACCACCCGCACAATGCGTTCGAGATCGCCGCCGAGCGCCGCCTTGGCCTGCGCCAGAATATTGATGGCGCACAATTCGGCGGCCCTTTGCGCGGACGCCACATCGACGTCGCGACCGAGCAGGCCCTTGACCGCCAGCGCGCCGCCTTCCAGCGGCAACTGTCCGGAAACGTACAGCAGCGAGCCGGAAATCACATAGGGCAGATAATTGGCCGCAGGGGCTGCGGCTTCGGGAAGGGTGATGTTGCGGCCTGACAGGCGGGACTCAACGCTATCGGTCATGTAAGAGACTCCAAATTCGACTGGGTTAGGGCTGTTTCGGCGAATTCTCGCTGGATTGAAGTTCCGCCTCGCTTTTGCCGTAGCTGGTCTTATAACATCGGCGATGGATTCGACAGGAGAAAACCTGATGCGCATGTTTGTAATTGCGTCGCTGACCGTCTTGGCCTGTGCGCAGGCACCCACTTCGGCGCTCGCCGGAGCAGGGACCGCTGGCCGGGTCGGAGGCGAGGCCCTGGCCGCCCATCGCGCCGTCTATGATCTCAGGCTCAAGGATGCGTCCGAACGGTCCGGCATATCCGGCATGGTCGGCCGCATGGTCTATGAATTCGGCGGTTCGGCTTGCGAGGGTTACACTGTCAGCTTCCGCTTTGTCACCGAAATCACCACCGGTGATGACACCCGCGTCACCGACCAGCAGACGACCACGTTCGAGGATATCCGCAACCACACATTCCGCTTTGTCACGCGGTCCTTCGTCAACGAGACGCTCGACCACGAGATCCGCGGCGCCGCCGAGGCGGATGGTGACGGGCTTGAAATCAAGCTTGAGCAACCCGACAAGCTCGCGCTCGACATTCCGACAGCGCGGTTTCCCACCGAGCACATGATGGAAATGATCGACAAGGCCCGCGATGGCGAACGGTTTTACGAATCGCGTATCTACGACGGCTCGGACGAGGGTGACCGGGCGATGATCACCACCGCGGTCATGGGTGAAAGACAGACTGTGGAAAGCAATGATCCCGAAGCCGAAAGGGCCGGCGATCTCGCTGACGACGCCTTCTGGCCGGTGTCGATGTCCTATTTCGAGGAAAGCACGGAAGGCGACGGCCTGCCGGTCTATTCCATTGCCTTCAAGCTGTATGAAAATGGCGTCACTCGCGACCTGACCATGGATTACGGCGATTTCGTGCTGGAGGGCCAGCTGGCGCAACTCGACATGTACGAGTCCGAGCCGTGCGGGCAGCCGTGAATCGGCGCTGTCGATCCTCCGCGGATGGCGTGCGTGCCGCCCTGTGGCGCAAGCATTTTCCTGCCTGACTGAAATCCACGATGATTTCGCGATTCCGTCCGGCTGATCCGGAAACCATGGATGGACTGTGACGCTGAGCTGTGTCATGAGGCCCGCTCTTTCGCGTTCGGCGCATCCTTTCACCCGCAAGACAGGTTGGAACAACGGCTATGGCCAATGCGCTGGGGCTTGATTTTGGCACGACCAACACGGTCCTTGCGCAAGCGAGCCAGGGATCGGACACGACCTCGATCAGGTTCACGTCCCCGGCTGGAACCGGCGACACCATGCGCACCGCGTTGTCGTTCATCAAGGATCCGCAGCTGGGCGCCGGTGCCTTGCAGGTGGAAGCCGGGCAGGCGGCGATTCGCGCCTTCATCGCAAATCCGGGCGAATGCCGTTATCTCCAGTCGATCAAGACCTTCGCGGCGTCTTCTCTGTTTCAGGGTACGCTGGTGCATGCCCGCCGTTTCCAGTTCGAAGATCTCATGGAGGTCTTCCTCAAGCGGATTGAAGCCTATGCGGGCGACAACTGGCCGTCGACGGCCAAACGCATCGTCACCGGACGTCCGGTGCATTTCGCCGGCGCCAATCCCGATGCCGGACTCGCCATGCGCCGTTACTCCGAGGCGTTGACCCGCCTGGGCTTTCCGCAACTGCACTATGTCTATGAGCCGGTGGCCGCGGCCTTCTACTTCGCGCAGAACCTCAAACACGATGCCACCGTGCTGGTGGCCGACTTCGGCGGCGGCACCAGCGATTTCTCGCTGATCCGCTTCGAGACGGTCGCCGGGCGCATTCGCATCAGCCCGCTGGGGCAGTCCGGTGTCGGTGTGGCGGGCGACCAGTTCGATGCCCGCATGATCGACCATCTGGTGGCGCCAGAAATCGGCAAGGGCAGCCAGTTCAAGAGCTTTGGCAAGCGGCTCGATGTGCCCGACAGCTACTACCGCAATTTCTCGCGCTGGAACCAGTTGTCGATTTTCAAGACAACGAAGGAATATGCCGATCTCAAGACCCTGGTCCGCCAGGCCGTGGAGCCGGAAAAGCTCGAAATGTTCATCGACCTGATCGAGCATGACGAGGGCTATCTGCTGCACCAGGCGGTGTCGGCGACGAAGATGGCGCTGTCAGGCGACGAGGAAGCCTTGTTCCGCTTTTCAGCCCTCGGCAAAGCCGGTGAGAAAACCGTGAAGCGAAAGGACTTTGAATCCTGGATCGAAACCGATCTCGCCAGCATCACCGGAGCGCTCGACGAACTCCTGGTCAAGACCGGCACTGACGCGGGCTCGGTCGACAAGATCTTCCTGACCGGCGGCACCTCGTTTGTGCCCGCCGTCCGCCGCATCTTCACCGAGCGCTTCGCCGCGGGCCGGATTGAATCCGGCGGAGAACTGATCTCGATCGCCCACGGACTGGCGCTGATCGGCGAGCGGGACGACATCGAGCAATGGACCGTTCCCGGAACCGCGTGACGGACAAGCGAGCTAATGCTATGCGGCTTTCTGTCCTGTCCTACGCGCATTATCGCGCGCTTCGCACTTGCAAAACCGCGCCGCAGCCTGTAAGCGACGCTTATTCCACACGTGGGGCATGGGGTGATGCGGGAGAAATCCGTATCAGTCCGCCGGTGGCGCCTAGCGCTCACGCCCCGCGGAGGTTCAACCGGAAACAGGAGTACAAGGCATGGCATTGCCTGATTTTTCCATGCGCCAGCTGCTTGAAGCAGGCGTTCACTTCGGCCACCAGACTCACCGCTGGAACCCGAAAATGAAGCCGTACATCTTTGGTGCGCGCAACAATCTTCACATTCTCGATCTCGGCCAGACCGTTCCGATGCTCAATCAGGCATTGAAGCTGGTGTCCGACACCGTGTCCAAGGGCGGTCGCGTGCTGTTCGTCGGCACCAAGCGTCAGGCTTCCGAGATCGTTGCAGATGCTGCCGCCCGTTCGGCGCAGTATTATGTCAACGCCCGTTGGCTCGGCGGCATGCTGACCAACTGGAAGACCATTTCCCATTCGATCCAGCGCCTGCGCAAGCTCGACGAGATCCTTTCGGCTGAAGCTTCGGGCTTCACCAAGAAGGAACGCCTCAACCTCGAGCGCGAGCGTGAAAAGCTCAACCGCGCTTTGGGCGGTATCCGCGACATGGGCGGCACGCCTGACCTGATGTTCGTCATCGACACCAACAAGGAAGGCATTGCCATCCAGGAAGCCAAGCGTCTTGGCATTCCGGTCGTCGCGATCATCGACTCCAACTGCGATCCCGACGTTGTCGATTACCCGATCCCGGGCAATGACGACGCCAGCCGCGCCATCTCGCTCTATTGCGACCTGATCAGCCGCGCCTGCATCGACGGCATTGCACGTCAGCAGGGCGCTTCGGGCGTGGATCTGGGCGAAATGGATGCACCTGCCGAGCCG
>TARA_R110002050_G_scaffold83320_2_pt1 | contig 50409 bp, 33 predicted proteins | sample TARA_R110002050 | Tara Oceans TARA_R110002050 (sample SAMEA4396988) | marine metagenome | biome: Polar Biome; feature: [DCM] deep chlorophyll maximum layer (ENVO:01000326); material: water (ENVO:00002006), including particulate matter (ENVO:01000060) such as... | depth 25 m
CGCTCAAAGGCACAGGGGAAAAGAGATAAACCAGTAGCCATAATGGGCACACAATGATGGCAGCAGGGGCTCCTTCCCTTGGATAAGGGAAGGTGGATCTTCCGCTGGCTGCGGAGGAGACGGAAGGGATTGATAGCCCATGTCTTTGGGAGGGGACAATAGATAAGGTATGGGTTTACGGCCCGAGATTTCAAACTCCCCTTTCTTTCCCCTCTTCGTTCCAAGAGGGGAGCCATTAGCCTTTTTAGGGTACATTTAATATCTGCCCCTGCAATTTAAATAGTTGATTCTAATACTTTGGATCCGTATATTTGAATTTCCCTCTAAAATTTTGACAATGTTTTTTAGCAGAATAACGGTTCTGGTTTTAATTTGTACGCTGGGCAACTTATGTATTTCCTGTGACAGATCGCAACAGGTCTCCGAACCTCTGCCTAAAGTGGTGGATTTTAATTTTCATGTAAAGCCTATATTGGTGCAGAATTGTTATTTGTGCCATGGTCCCGACCCAAGTAGCAGAAAGGCGGAATTGCGATTGGATACTTATGAGGGAGCCACCGCAGCCTTAAAAGAAGGAGGTCATGCCATTGTGCCAGGAAAGACGTCCAAAAGCCAATTGGTACAGCGGATTTATAATGAAGACCCAGCCATAGTAATGCCGCCACCGGAGACCAATCTAAAACTTACCGACAGGGAGAAGGCTCTTTTGAACAAGTGGATAGATCAGGGGGCCGAATGGAAAGATCATTGGTCTTTCATTAGACCTGAGACGAAAATTGCCTTATCGGATTCTAAGGCCATTGATTTTTTAATAGAAAAGAAACTGGATGAAAAAGGGTTGGAAAAAGTACCCCCTGCTACTAAAAACTCACTTATAAGAAGGGTATCCTATTTACTTACCGGCTTACCCCCTAACCCTAAAGAGGTTAAAAATTTTCTTTTGGATACGAGTAGTGTGTCATACGAAAAAATGGTGGATCGTTATTTAAATTCACCGGCCTATGGGGAAAGATGGGCAAGACATTGGATGGATTTGGTGAGGTATGCAGAAACAAAGGGTCACGAGTTTGATTATGCCATAACAGGTGCGTGGAAATATAGGGACTACTTGATCAGGGCTTTTAATGAAGATGTGCCCTACGATCAATTTTTAAAGGAACACATAGCAGGGGATTTATTGCAAACGACTAGGGAAAATAAGGAAACTGGAGTTTCGGAATCTAGGCTGGGCACTACCTTTTATGTTATGGGTGAAGGCACCCATAGTCCAGTGGATGTACGCCAGGATGAGGCAGATCGTATTGATAATATGATCGACGTTACTACCAAGACTTTTCAGGGGTTGACGGTTTCCTGTGCAAAATGTCACGACCATAAATTTGACCCCATAACTGCGGCGGATTATTATGCCCTATATGGGGTAATGGAAAGTACCAGGTTTTCCCCCGTCCCTGCCGATCTAAGTAAAGATAAAAAGTTGGCCGCCCAGGAAATAGAAAATCTGAATTCCTACATGCGGAAGTTGGTGGCCGGAAAATGGGTCAGGGCCAAAAACAGCTATATTAATACTGAATATGCCCAGAACACAACGATAAATACCAGTGCAATGTCCTATACTGTCATTGGCGATTTTAGAGGCCGGGACTTTGATGGTTGGACGAGTGATGGCTTTGCTTTTGGGCAGAAGTCGACCCTAGGGAATCCCATCGTGGATCCGGCCACAGGAAAATTGCTTGGCTTGGACGAAGGTAAAGCTTCTAGCAGGTCAATGGGGATGGGTATTTTTGGGGCTTTACGATCCCCCAATTTTATTTTGGAAAAAGACTTTATAGGAGTTAGGGCACTTGGTAAAAACAGTAGTATCAGAATTATAATAGACAATTTTCAATTGATCCAGAATCCAATTTATGGTGGAATGGACCAAAGGGTGAATACAGAGGAATGGAATAATTTTATATTTAATGTACGGGCTTGGAAGGGTAGAAAAGCATACATTGAAATTTTACCCGGAACCCATGACCGCCACAGGTATAATTTGACGGAGGATGCTTTTATTGAAGCTCAATACGCAGTGACTTATGACGGGGAATGGCCGTTGGATTTGGAAAAGAATATTACAAAACAACCATCACAGGATAATTGGGCGTCCCTGGAGATATCTCCCTTCAAGGTAATAAGGATTAATGATGATTTGAAGAAGGGAAAGTTGACTTCTAATTTTCCTGAACTGAAAGCGGTTGTAGATAGTAGCCGGCTATTGGCCAAAAGTCTAAAAAACGTATCCTTTGTTAATGGGATATACGATGGTTACGGGATAAATAGTCCTATTTTTAATAGAGGTAACTATAAGGAGCCCTCGGAAGAACATGTTCCTAGAAGATTTTTATCGGTATTGTCTTTGGGCGATTCTGTGTTTAAATCCGAAGGAAGTGGCCGTTTGGAGCTGGCAGAGGTAATGTTGGACAAGGATAATCCATTGACTTCCCGCGTAATGGTGAACCGGATTTGGCACCATCTGTTCGGTAAGGGTATTGTAGAGACCGTTGATAATTTTGGTCTACAGGGAAAATTACCTTCACACCCGGAACTGTTGGATTACCTTGCTGTTAAGTTTCAACAAGAAGGATGGTCCGTTAAAAAATTGATTAGGGCCATTGTTACCTCAGAGACTTTTAAGAGAAGTACTGAGAGAAGTGATGCGCTTGCAAATACGGATCCCAACAATATTTATTTGGCCTCTTTTCCGGTAAGAAGATTGGAGGCAGAAGCCATTCGAGATGGAATATTGGCTGTTTCCGAAAGCTTGGATTCCACTATGTACGGAACTCCTGTGCCCACCCATTTAACGGCGTTTATGCAGGGACGGGGTAGGCCGGGGAAATCGGGGCCCATAGATGGGGAAGGGAGAAGGAGCATATATTTGGAGGTAAGGAGAAATTTCTTGGAGCCTATGATGACGACCTTCGATCGTCCTATTCCCTTTAGTACTTTTGGCAGAAGGAACGTCACCAATGTGCCTTCGCAATCCTTGATTTTAATGAACGATCCATTGGTTGCACAACAGGCCGAAATTATGGCGGGGAAATTGATGGAAAAGGGGCTGGCCAATTTTGAGGAAAAAGTACAGTGGATCTATATGCAGGCTTTTTCTCGACTGGCAAGCAGGGAGGAGTTAAAAAAAGCCTCCGATTTTTTTGGGATGTTGCAGGAGATGGAAGAAAAAATGGATGGTAAGGAAAAACCAGAAATGGAACTATGGAAAGAGTATTGCCATAGCATTTTTAATTTAAAAGAATTTATATATCTTATTTAATGGGCCATCATCACAATACTAAACCAAGAGTTATTTCCCGTCGGGAAATGTTGGGACTATCAGCTGGGGGCTTCGGTTCATTGGCATTAATGAGTTTATTCGGCACTATGTCATTGGGCTGCAAAAGATCCGGATCTCATGAAACAACTTCCAATCTTTATTTGGGACCACATTATTTGCCCAAGGCGAAAAATGTTATCTTTCTCTATATGGATGGGGGTGTATCACAAGTAGATTCCTTTGACCCCAAACCCCGATTAGCCAAGGAGAATGGGGAGGATCCAAGAAAGAAATTTAAGGTAGATGCCACCCAGTTCGACAATGTGGGCAAGATATTAAAAAGCCCTTGGGATTTTAAACAATATGGAGAATGTGGTATGCCTGTGAGCGATCTGTTTCCACATATTGCTACCTGCGTAGACGACATTGCTTTAATTAGATCTATGGTTTCCAATTTCCCTGAACATACCAATGCCAATTATTTCTTACATACCGGCAGTGGTTTGCAGGGACGTCCAAGTATGGGAGCTTGGATGAACTATGGCCTGGGAAGTGAGAACAAGAATATTCCAGGTTACGTGGTCTTGGACGGAGGTCTAATTCCCCCAGGTGGATTGGATAATTTTAAGAATGGATTCTTACCTGCTTCGTACCAAGCCTCTGTTTTTAAGGCAGGTCCGGAACCTGTGGCAAATATCAATCCTAGGGAAAGCATCAATAACCTTCAAGAGGAAAAACTACAGTTTATAAAGCAAATGGACGATAGCTTGATTGGAAAGATAGGAGAAGCCGATGCAGTGGAATCTGCTATTTCCAATTATGAACTAGCCTATAAAATGCAATCTTCCATTCCTGAGCTCACCGAGTTCAAAGAGGAGACGGAAGCTACCAAAAAATTGTATGGCATGGATTCCGATGACCCACATCTTAGGGGATATGCCTCCCAATGTATTTTGGCCCGTAGGTTGATAGAACGTGGCGTTAGATTTGTAGAACTTACATGCCCCAATGTTGGAGCCGATAGGTGGGATCAGCACAGCAACTTAAAAGTAGGCCATGAAAGAAATGCCCATGCGGTAGACCAGCCCATAGCCGGACTTCTTAAAGATCTTAAATCAAGAGGATTGTTAGAGGAAACATTGGTAGTCTGGACGGGAGAGTTTGGCCGTACCCCTTTTGCACAGGGGTCTGATGGGCGCGACCATAATCCGTCCGCTTTCAGTATGTGGATGGCTGGAGCAGGAGTAAAGGGAGGAACTATTTTTGGCAAGACCGATGAATATGGTTATCGGGTAATAGAAAACGCAGTTACAGTGCATGACCTACATGCTACCATTATGCATTTGCTGGGATTGGACCACAAACAATTGACCTTTCGTTTTGGTGGCCGTGATATGAGGTTGACCGATGTTCACGGTAACGTAGTAAAGGATATATTGACCTAAATGAAGTTTTAATTGGATTTGTACATATGAATATTTTTAGCAAGGGAATACTGTGTTTAATGATTTCGCCACTATTTTTGGCAGGTCAGGCTACTGTACATACACCCCAACACCAGTCAATAAATGAAAATGAAATTAAGCATTCATTTTTTATAGCGGGACCAAATTTTACTGGGATTATCGGTGAAAATGGAGAGGAAATCTGGGATTCAGGGAAAAAGAGTGCTAGGGATGGCTATGTCTTAGGGAATGGCAATATCCTTATTTGTTGGGCAGATGAAGTACGTGAGTACAACAAGAAAAAAAAGGTGATCTTTACCTATACCAGAGCGGAGAAATCCATGGAATTGGGAACCGCGCTGCGTTTATCCAATGGCAATACCATGATTACCGAATCCGGATCGGATCCAAGAATAATAGAGGTTAATAAAAAGGGTAAAGTGGTAAATAGCGTACCACTTAAACCCGAAACGGATAATGTACATATGCAGACTAGAATGGCCAGGAAATTATCCAATGGCCATTATTTAGTGCCTCATTTATTGGCCTTTGCCGTTAAGGAATACCAACCTGATGGGAAAGTGGTAAATGTCTTTAATACAGATTTGGAAGATTTGGGCGGAAGGGAAGCTGAAAATTGGCCTTTTACAGCCATTCGCTTGGATAATGGAAATACCCTGGTTACATTGACCCATGGGAACAAGGTGGTGGAGTTTGATTCCAATGGCAAGGTAGTCTGGAAAGTAACCAATTCCGATTTACAAGAAGCACCTTTTGTTGACCCTTGCGGGGCACAAAGATTACCCAATGGCAATACAGTGATTGCGAGTTATGGGGCTCAAAAAGGAATTAAATTATTTGAGTTGGCACCGGATAAGTCTATGGTTTGGAATTACAAAGGACATAGGGTACATCATTTTCAAATATTGACCACTAATGGAAGGCCCATAAATGGTACTCCACTTAAATAGTATAAATGGGATTTATCTTCTTGCTGAATGGGGGTATTTTGGATAGCCCACCAGATGTTGTTTTGTTTTTTGGACGGTTTCATCCTGTAGTTGTGCATCTCCCCATAGGTTTTCTAATCATGGCCATTATGGCGCAACAGGCTACATACTGGCCTAAATTCAGGCCTTTGGGAATTTATCTTCCGTTGATGTGGCTTATGGGAGCATTTAGTGCATTCTTAGCTGTGATTTTTGGTTATTTCCTGTCCCTAAGTGGTGGTTACGATGAGGATACCCTTTTCTGGCATCAGTGGGGGGGGATTGCCGTAATGTTATTGTCCTTTGGATGTTACTTTATCAATAAGAAATGGAGTAATTCACTCTCCATTCCAAAATGGATAATGGTCTCTATGGTTGGGCTTTTACTATTGTTAACTGGGCACTTGGGTGGGAACCTGACCCATGGTTCTACCTATTTATTGGAATATGCACCCAACCCAGTTAGGAATCTGGCCGGATTGCCTTCCAAGGTGGAGCCTCGTGAAAAAGTCACGGTATTGGATTCTGCAGATGTGTTTCTTGATTTGGTGCTGCCAATGATGCAATCTAAATGTGTTGGCTGCCATAACGAGGGAAAAAACAAGGGAGGTCTTGTGCTTACCTCTTATGTGAAAATGATGGTGGGAGGTGAAAGTGAAAATACCATTGTCCCAGGTGATGCCTTGGAGAGTGAACTGGTTAGAAGAATTACCCTCCCATCGGAACACGACGATTTTATGCCATCTGAAGGAAAGTTACCGCTTACGGATCAGGAAGTAGTACTCATAAAATGGTGGATTAAAATAGGAGCCCCGCAGAATGGTTTTGTAACCGAATTGGATACGGAAAACGCAGTAAGTTCTTTGGTGAGTAATTATTTAGGGTTGGATAAGAACAATCTTTTCAATAAAAAGGTTTCCCCGCCCAATCGCTCTATCGTTGATTCCTTGGTTCGTCATGGTTTTGTAATCAATCCTTTGATGAAGGACAATTATTTTTTGGAGGCCAATTTTAGTTTAAGTGAATATGATCTTAAAGCTTCCGATATGGACAGCCTATTGGAATTGAAGGAGCATTTGGTTTGGCTTAACCTAGGCAATTCGCAGGTGAAAGACGCATACCTGGAAAAAATAGGATTGTTGCAAAATCTGGTAAAGTTGGACCTTAGGGGTAATGAAATAACCGATAAGGGGATAACACACTTATCTAAATTGGAGAATTTGGAATCGCTTAACCTTTATGGGACAAAAGTTTCCAAAGGTGTCCTGGACCTTGTGCCTAAATTATCCAGATTAAAGAAATTATACCTCTGGCAGTCCGAAGTATCCAATGAAACCATAACGCTATTAAAAGATCAAAATCCCGGTCTCACCGTAATTTTTGAGCGGGAGTGAAATTTAATAATAATTATATATTGTTATCATAAGGGTAATAATGGGGAAGTGAACAAATTACGTCTGGTAAAGTAGTTGGGAAATACCATATTTTCATCAGTTATACATAATGATATTGGTATGGGGCCATGTTAAAAATAAGATGAGGTCGTTACCGTTTTTGGCCTCCCTTATTTTTATGAAGGCTATGCGCATTTGTGATTCTACAGTTTTAATGGATATTCCTTTGATTGATGCTATTTCCTTGTATTTAAACCCGTACATTTTATTCAGAATGATGATTTCCCTGCACTTAGGGGGTAAGGATTCAATTATTTTTTTCATTCTTTTGACACGTCTTTCCATAGCTTCGGAATCTTCTTCAATGCAGTTTGTTAGTGCTTGCTCCCAAACATCCCTTAGAATTTTTTCCTGTTTTTTAGTCTTCTTAACAGTATCAATATATCGATTATAAGCTATGGCATATAGGTAGTTTTTTGGGCATTTGGTTTCATCCAATTTGCTTTTGTTGTTCCAAAAATCAATAAATGCCTCTTGTACAATGTCTTCAGACTGTATCCTGTTCTGTGTGTAAGTGGTAATATAGGCCAAAAGGCGATCGTAGTAGGCATTAAAGAGATACCTAAATGCGCCCCTGTCCCCATTTTTTAAAGCAATTACCGCATTATTTTCGTTCATTTCGCCCTGTGGTAAAATATTAGTATTTAGCCTATTTCGGTGCGAATATCAAAAAAAAAAACATTTTTTTTAAGGGTTTTGTAAATATTGATAGTATTAATTGGGTAAAGCATACCTCGGCCTAACTGAACCGTTTTATTATGTGCCAAAAAATTGGAGGAATTAAATGAAGAAAAAAATTTCCAAACTTCTTGTCGGAACTATTACTGAAAAGGAGGTTGATCAACTTCGGGATTGGGTGAATGATCCCAACAATAAATCCATTCTGGAGGCCTACGTTCGCGATTATCACGATTTAAACCTTATTTCACTCAAAAGTAATATTGACGAGGCTTATAACAAGGTGATCAAGGAAATCGAAACTAGGGAGAAGCCCACAAGAAAGCTTGGGGTCATTTGGATGAAGTACGCTGCCGTAATCGCTATAATACTTGGTGTTGGATATTTATTCGAGTATAATTCTTTTTTCTTGACAAAGGAAGCTGTAGTTGTGCCCAAGAACGAATCTATAACCCTTGAAATAGGGAATGGCACTGTTCAATCTATAGATATTAATGCTACAGCAGAGGTAAAAACTGTGGATGGCAATGTTGTGGGAATCCAAAAGCAGGATCAAATTAGTTATACCAATTTGGACCACGCCAAAAATTTAGTGTACAACACAATCAATATTCCCAATGGGAAATCCTTTAAATTATTACTTGCTGATGGGACTTTGGTGTTCCTAAATGCCGGTAGTTCCCTGAGGTATCCTGTAAATTTCTCCACTGATGGTGATAGGGAGGTCTTTTTAACAGGAGAGGCCTATTTTAATGTTAAAAGCGATATGGAAAGACCGTTTATTGTTAATGTCGATGGGCTGGATGTAAAAGTAATGGGAACGGAATTTAATATCTCTGCCTATCATGAGGACCTGAATATTGAGGTAGTCCTTGTCCATGGACAGGTAAGCCTAAAGAAGGAGGAGAGACCCGATCACGGTGCTGTGGACCTCACCCCGGGCCAAAAAGGGTCCTTCCATTTTGCTTCCGAGAATATAAGTGTTGAAGAGGTAAATACGTCTTTGTACACCTATTGGATGCAGGGCCATTTGGTCTTTAGGGAGCTCACTTTCGATAAAATATTAAAAAAACTGGAACGCCATTATAATGTGGAAATCATCAATTTGAACAAAGAATTGGGGAATGAGGTATTCAATGCAAGTTTTGAGAAGGTAGATATAGGAGAAGTTCTTGGATACTTTAATGAAACCCACAAGATTGAATATAGTATAGTAGATAATAAAGTAATTATAAAATAGTAACAATAGAGAATCAACCTAAAATCAAATATCAATGCCTATGAAGTAAAATTATAAATCCCGGCACTTTTATATAAAACAAAAAACCGGAAAATGTTAGAGCATTTCCCGGCATTCATATGTGATCGTGCCATTATTAGCCAACCACTATAAAAACAATTAAAATTATGAAAAAACTTTTTAACCGACTTAGGTTGGGATTGACTTTGTTGAAATTCGACTTAAGAATGAAACTCACCGCATTATTATTAATTACTACATTCTTGGGATTACACGCTAATGATAGCTATGCCCAAAAGACCAAAGTAAGTTTGGATGTAGAGAATACAGCTATCAAAGAGGTTATAGATAATATTGAGTTTAGTACGAAGTTCAAGTTTGTATATAAAACCAGACATGTGGACCTTCAACGAAAAGTGTCTTTGAAAATTACCAAAGGCCATATAGATCGAGTGCTAAAATTAATGTTTGGGAATACAAACACTTCTTACAAACTTCGGGGGACACAAATTATATTGTGGCAAGATTCCACGAAAAGTGTTCCCGAGGAACAACCGAAAGCAAATACTATTGTTCCATTACAAGAACAACTTACAGGACAGATTTCAGATTTGGATGGGAATGTTCTGCCTGGAGCCACCGTTATTATAGAAGGAACATCTGCAGGGGTTATAGCGGATTTTGACGGAAGATATTCCATTGCCGTAAAGCCAGATCAAATGCTCGCCTTCTCCTATATTGGAATGGAAACGCAATTGATTAAATATGTAGGGCAAAAAACATTGGATGTTTTTTTGGAATCTAAGTTGGATGAATTGGAAGAGGTAACCGTAGTGGCTTTTGGCAAGCAAAAGAAAGAAAGTGTTATTGCTTCGGTTTCCACAATAAATCCAAGCGAATTAAAAATACCGAGTAGCAATTTAACTACCGCCTTGGCGGGTCGTATGGCCGGCATAATCTCTTACCAAAGAAGTGGGGAGCCCGGTCGTGACAATGCCGAATTTTTTATCCGGGGGGTTACTACATTTGGATATAAAAAGTCGCCCCTAATACTAATCGATGGGATTGAACTGACCGCCACGGATTTGGCGCGATTGCAACCAGATGATATTGCCAGTTTTTCCATTATGAAGGATGCCACGGCCACGGCCCTATATGGAGCAAGGGGTGCCAATGGTGTTATTTTGGTAAATACCAAAGAAGGAAAAGAAGGCCCTGCCAAGTTGAATTTTAGGTATGAGAGGACCTTGTCCACCCCCACAAGGGCCTTGGAATTGGCAGACCCGGTTACTTATATGAAACTGCACAACGAAGCCATTAGGACAAGGGATCCATTGGGGGGGCGTGCCTATTCCTTGGAAAAAATAAGACAAACGGAGCAGCTAAACAGAAATGAAATGGTATATCCTGCCGTAGACTGGTTCGATGAAATGTTCGAGGAAAGTACGTTTAATGATCGCTTTAATTTTAACGTTAGTGGTGGAGGTAAGATAGCTCGTTACTATCTGGCCGCAACATTAAATACGGACAATGGAATTCTTAAGGTCGATAAGCGAAACAACTTTAATAATAATGTCAATGTTAAAAATGTTTCCCTACGCTCCAATGTAAATATAGATATTACCAAGACCACGGAGGTAGGGGTTCGGTTCAGTGCAAATTTTGATGATTATAACGGTCCGATCGATGGGGGCGAAACCTTATTTAGAAAGGCTTTGCAAACCAATCCGGTACTTTATCCAAAGTACTACGAACCGGATGCGCAATATGCCAATACACAACATATTCTTTTTGGTAATGACGGACAAAATGGTGATTACCTGAATGCCTATGCCGATATGGTTAGGGGCTACAAAGAAGAGAATAGAAGTAAAATACTGGCTTCAGTGGAAATCAAACAGGATTTGGAATTTATAACCGAGGGCCTGTCCGCCCGCGCTATGGGGAATACTACCCGCGAATCCTTCTTCAATGTTAGTCGTGGCTATAGGCCTTTTTATTACAGTCTAGCGAGTTATGATGCACAAATAGACGAATATTCATTATTTGCCTTGAACCCAAATGACGGATCGGAATTCTTGGAATACGATGAAGGTAATAAGGACGTAGCTACTGCCTTCTATGCGGAAGCAGCCATAAACTATAACCGGACCTTTAATCAGAAACACACCACAACAGCAATGTTGGTAGGGATTATGAGGGAACAGAAAATTGCCAACGCAGGAAATCTACAAAAATCTTTGCCCTATAGAAATATGGGTGTTTCCGGAAGGCTTACCTATGCTTATGATAGTCGGTTGTTTACGGAATTTAATTTCGGATATAATGGTTCCGAACGTTTTGCAAAGCAAGAACGATATGGGTTTTTCCCATCAATGGGTCTAGGATGGGTCGTCTCCAATGAAAAGGCATGGAAATCTGTCAAAGAGGTGGTCAATAAACTAAAACTAAAGGCTACCTATGGCCTAGTGGGGAACGATGCCATAGGAAATGAAAATGACAGGTTCTTCTATATCTCACAAGTGAATATGAACGATGGAGGTAGGGGCGTAAGTTTTGGTCAGGACTATTTTTACCAACGAAATGGGATAAGCATAAATAGATATAGCAATAACCAGATTTCTTGGGAAACAGCCAAAATGACAAATATTGGATTTGAATTGGGATTGTTCAACAAGTTGGATTTTCAATGGGATTATTTTAGGGAAAAGAGGACCAATGTACTTATGGACCGTTCCCAAGTGCCATCCTCTATGGGTCTTCAAGCACCCTTAAGGGCCAACATTGGGGAAGCCTCTTCGGATGGTTTTGAAGGAACCCTGGATTATCAGGAAAGCTTTGCAAATGGGCTTTGGCTTTCCGCAAGGGGCAATTTCACCTATGCTACCAGTAAGTTCGATGTTTATGAAGAACTTGATTATGTTGGGGCCGGCCTTCCTTGGAAATCGAGGATAGGAAACTCCCTAAATCAACCATATGGGTATATAGCGGAAAGATTATTCGTAGATGAGGCGGATATAGTAAATTCTCCTTTTCAAACTTTTGGCGAATATATGCCAGGCGACATTAAATATAAGGATATTAATGAAGATGGGGTGATAGATAGCAATGATGAGGTGCCAATTGGATTTCCCGATTCACCTGAAATTATTTATGGTTTTGGAGCATCTGTAGGATATAAGAATGTGGATTTTTCTTTCTTCTTCCAAGGTTCTGCGCGTTCTTCCTTCTTTATAGACGGTTACAAAACAGCACCTTTTATAGATATAAACGATTCCAATAACCAAGATTCCAATTGGAACTCCAAAAATGGAAACAATGCCTTGTTGCAGGTTTGGGCAGACGACCATTGGTCGGAAGACGATAGGGATATTTATGCAGCATGGCCAAGATTGTCAGATCAGGTGGTGGACAACAATAATAGAAGAAGTACCTGGTTTCTTAAAAATGGCGATTTTTTAAGGTTGAAGTCGGTAGAACTGGGTTATACCTTTAATAAGGACACCTTTATTTCGAAAGCTAAAATTGCATCCATGAGGATATATTTAAGTGGGACCAACTTGTTGACCTTTAGCCATTTTAAACTTTGGGATGTGGAAATGGGCGGAAATGGATTGGGATATCCCATTCAAAAAGTATTTAACCTAGGGGTCAATTTAAATTTCTAAACAAATATTATGACATCTGCCGCAACTGTTTGGAGATTATCACCAATGGATTTGGCAAACTTCGCCTGTGTCAACACAGGAAGATATGACCATAAAAACAAATAAAAAGAAACAAATGAAAAAATATATAGTATTGATATGGGTTTTCCTATCATTAAGCTGTGACGATTATTTAGATATAGTCCCAGACAATTTGGCTACCATAGAGATAGCCTTCAATAATAGAATTTCAGCAGAACAGTTTTTGTTCACTTGCTATAGTTATGTTCCCAATCATGCAGATACCCAACAAAATTTTGCTTTGTTGGCAGGGGATGAAGTGTGGTATTACGGAGAACAGGATTTTTATGTTAACAATGTTACCAGTGCACGTTTGGCAAAAGGGCTGCAAAACGTAACGGAGCCTTACCTCAATTATTGGGAAGGAGGAAGAGGTGGGTACAACATGTTTGTGGCCATTCGCGATTGCAATATATTTTTGGAGAACTTGAAGGACGTCCCTGGTTTAAATGTGGCGGAAAAAAACAGGTGGATAGCAGAAGCCAAAACCTTAAAGGCATTTTTCCATTTCTGGCTAATGCGAATGTATGGGCCTATTCCCATTGTTGATGAAAATATACCGGTAGATGCCACAACGGAAGAAACCCAGGTAAAACGTAATTCGGTAGACGAAGTAACCGCCTATATTGTGGGACTTTTGGATGAGGTCATTGAAAGTGGGGACCTGCTTGAAAAAATCACACAAATACATACCGAAAACGGCAGACTTACCAATCCAGCTGCAAGGGCTATTAAGGCCAAGGTATTAATGCTGGCGGCAAGTCCGTTGTTCAATGGCAATTCTGACTTTAGCGGTTTTGTGGATGAAAATGGAAATAATTTGGTCAACCCGGTTTATGATGAACAAAAATGGGTAGCGGCTAAAGAAGCCTGTTTAGAGGCCATTGAATCGGCAGAAGCTGCAGGACATGCATTATATGAATTTACCGATTTGCTGCCTATTGGGCAGATCAGTCCGGAATTAAGGGAAGAGCTAACCTTAAGGACCACCATAACCGATAGATTTAATTCAGAATTGATTTGGGGAGTGGATAAACATTCAATTGGTTCCTTACAAAGGTGGTGCCAACCGCGTTGGACCGGGGATCATAATGCAAAATTTGGGGACACCAAAAAATCCCATGCTCCTACACTAAATATGGTAGAGGATTTTTATACGGTAAACGGTGTGCCCATAGAAGAGGACAATGATTGGGATTTTGCCGATAGGTACAACACTATTACTATTCAGGATCAACTGGTGGAAGACCATAAATATACCTTACAGGACAATTATACTACAGCAAAATTGCATACCTACAGGGAACCTAGGTTTTATGCTTATGTGGGCTTTGATGGGGGTAAATGGTTTTCAATGGAGACGGAGGATCCTGAAGATTTACCGCACCTGAACGCCAAGTTAGGGCAGTTTTCTGGGAAAAATGGTTTTGAAATCTATTCCATTACCGGGTATTTTACAAAGAAACTAGTTGGTTATGAGACTATTGTAACCAAAAATGTAACCACTTTTGTGGATTATACATTTCCCATAATCCGTTTAGCCGATTTATATCTAATGTATGCAGAAGCGGCCAATGAAGTTAAGCCAGCTCCGGATGGGGAGGTATATGAATATATACAAAGGGTAAGGACCAAGGCGGGCTTGGACAAAGGTTCAGATCTTGTGACTACGTGGGCACAACACTCCAATAAACCCAATAAGCCAACAACAAAGGACGGTATGCGGGAAATCATTCAACAAGAAAGAAGAATAGAACTAGCATTTGAAGGTCAACGCTATTGGGATTTACGTCGATGGAAACTTGCAGAAGATTATTTTGCCAAGCCAATTAGGGGATGGAATATTAATTCTGCGAGTATTGATGGATTTTATCAAGTAAAGAACATCTTTTTCAGAGATTTCTTAACAAAGGACTATTTATGGCCAATTAGCCAAAGCGAATTACTTAGAAATCCAAACTTGGTTCAAAGTCCAGGCTGGTAAAAAAATAATTATAAAGGTTAAAAATAATTTAAAGGACATGAAAAAGTATATAGATTTAATGATTTGCTTTATAGGGGTTGTACTATTTTTTGGGTGTCAGGAAGAAGATAAACAACACCCTTACGGAACAGACACCAAAGCGCCGGATAAGGTTGTAATAGATAATGTTATAAACCACCCAGGTGGGGCGGTTGTTTATTTTACTGCGCCAAGCGATGAGGATGTGTTGTATGTACGGGCCAATTTTAAGGACGATAGGGGCAATAAAAGGGAAGTAAAGGTTTCAGCTGTAATGGATTCCTTGGTAATCCAGGGCTTCGGAAAGGTTGGAAATTATGATGTAGATGTTTTTGCCGTAGACAGGAGTGAAAATTTATCCGAAGTTGTCAATATTAGTATTGCTCCTTTAGACCCACCTGTCCAGTCTATTTTGCCCTCCCTTGTTGGAGAAGTGGATTACGGCGGTGTAAAGGTGAGCTATGAAAACCCTACCAGGGCTGAGGTTTCCTTGAATGTCGTAAAATTCAATGAACAATTGGGCGATTATGAATACAGGGAATCCTTTTTTACCAGTCAACCCGAAGGACAATATAGCTTTAGGGGGTACGAAAGTGTAAAATCGAAATTTGGGGTTTATGTTGAGGATAAGTGGGGAAATATATCGGATACCGTTTATTTTGAAGTAACCCCCATTCCCGATGAATTCTTGGACAAGGAAAAGTTTTCAATATTTAAAATCCAGGGCGATAAAAGTTTTAGTGAGTATGGCTTTAATGCAAGCCAAATGTGGGACAAGCGTTGGAGCGATCAATGGAATTGCGGGCATACCAACTTTGAACCCTTGCCCCATTACCTTACCATCGATCTTGGGACTACGGTTAAATTAAGTAGGTTTAAACTATACCAACGAGGCGGTAGTGAACTTTATAAGCATGGTAACCCCAAGCATTTTAAAATCTACGGGACTAAGGATATCAATAATTTGCCTCCATATGATGCAGCCGATCCAACCGCAGGTTGGACATTGCTTAAAGAATGTTTTTCCTTTAAACCATCCGGTCTGCCCATTGGGCAAGTTACCTCCGAAGATATAGAATTTCAGAACAAAGGGGAGGATTTCGAATTTGACGTGGAAAATTTAGTGGAGGTGCGCTATATACGAATAGAGAATATTGCTACTTGGGGCGATCAAATAGTATCAGTAATTGGTGAACTCTCTTTTTGGGGAGAAATTACTGAATAATACATATAATTTTAAAAGATAAACGTTATGCGGACAAAATTAATAAAATTAGGGTCTTTAGTGTTTTTACTGGGACTTACGTTAATGGCATGTGGAGGGGATATGGAGTCTATTCACGAGGAATATCTTCAGGGCGAAAAAATATATGCTGGTAAATTGGATTCTTTACGTACGGAAATTGGCTATAAGCGTATTAAAATAATTGGTGACACTAGATTTTTGGGAAATTCCAAAGAGGTTACCGTACAATGGGAAGATCAATCCAGGGTATTTAAAATTGAAGGGGATCTTAAAGAGGAGTTTGAAATAATTGTGGATGGTCTTGCCGAACATAGTTATGAGTTTAAAGTCTTTACCAAGGATCCCTTGGGAAATAAATCTGTTGACCAAATCATAAAGGGGTCCACGGTAGGTGATTTATTTAGGTCCAGCCAAATACCCAGAAGGTTGACCGGGTTTGATGTTGCCGAGGAAACCTATGCCAATTGGGCGAGCAAGGCAGAATCCGAATTCGTTATTTTCACCCAAATAGCCTATGATAATAATGCTGGTGGAGTAACTAAGGATACTGTTTATCCAGACGATTCTTCAATATTATTAACAGATTGGAAGCCTTTGGGAAAATTTGAAATAATTTCCGCGGTCTCTTCCGGACTTATGGGATTTGATACCATTTACTTGGACAAAATAGAAAAGACCTTGCCCGAACCCCCATATGACCAATTGGAAAGTAGTTATTTTTCCATGGTAGGAATGCCCAGCGATAATCCGGGGACCTCCTATGGAGGAAACCCTAAACAATACTTGTTCGATGGGGATGGTAGCTGGAGTGGAAGTGATTCCCACGGCTATCATTCAGGGGAAAATGCAATACCCCATCATTTTACGGTAGACTTAGGGGTAACTACTAGGGTGCGAAAGGCTAGGTTAGATCTTAGGGACCCCAATAATTATGCAGGAAACAACCCTACGCATGTTGAAATTTGGGGGATAGACGATATTACTGGAGCGGAAACCGCCTCTAGTGATGCCGCAGAATTTGAGGCCAAAGGATGGCAATTGCTACATAGTACTCCTGTAGATGGCCAGAACCAACAAAGTGTAGAGTTCAACATTCCTTTCGGGCCAATGGTGCGCTATATAAGATATAGGGTTACCAGTACGGTCGGAGGCAGTGGGGCTCAATTGACCGAACTAACTTTTTGGGGACAGGATACACAGGCCCTGGAGTTGGATAAAAGTTCCATAATTATGGTCGGGATGCCTAGCGATAATCCAGGAACATCCTATGGCGGCAATCCCGTTCAATACTTATTTGATGGGGATGAGAGCTGGAGCGGTAGCGATTCTCAAGGATATCATTCCGGTGAAAATTCGATACCACATCATTTTACCTTGGATCTTGGGGTAACCGCAGAGATTAGAAAATGTAGGTTAGGATTACGTGACCCCAACAATTATGCAGGTAACAATCCTACCATGGTAGAGCTTTGGGGCATTAACGATATCTCAGGTGCGGAAACGGCTTCTAGCGATGCTGCGGAATTTGAGGCCAAAGGATGGCAATTGATGTATAGGGGAGCAATTGATGGAGAGAACAATCAAATTGTTGAATTTGATGTGGCATCAGGACCCTCTTTTCGCTATGTGAGATATAGAGTTACAGGTACTGTGGCCGGTTCTGGGGCACAATTAACGGAAATGACCTTTTTCGGGGTAGGAATAAAGCCTTTGCCTTAGATTTTTAAGAGATTGATGTTAAGTTAGTTAGTAGTGTTAGAGGTAAGGGGTATTAAACTCCTTACCTCTTTTTTTTGTCCATGAATGGAAATAAATACCCATTAATGTGGTATTTATGGAAAGGGAACCAATTGTTGGAAAAGAAATGGTAAAGAGCTCTTCACCTAAAATAATTAGGTTGAACCAAGCTTTGATAAATGGTAAGTGGCTAAAAGACAATTATGATATGAAACTAAAGACATTGAAATTCACCCAATAATTGGTGGGCTAGGTTCAAAATAACGCCCTTGGAAATTAGGTAGGGGCACTTGATTTTTAATCGTTTATACAATAGTTGGCCCCACAAATTTATTTTGCTTTAAGTTATTCTATTGTTTTTCGACTAATACTCTTACTATCTCAATACAAGACAGACGGAATGGAAGGGAAAATAGATACAGATTTAGGCAATATAAAATTTTCAGTTTTGGACTTGGTACCCGTAGCTCAAGGTGCAACACCCTTACAGTCTATTCACAAGAGCCTGGAATTGGCTCAACATGCGGAAACTTTAGGCTTTGAGCGGTTTTGGATATCCGAACACCACAATATGGAAAGTTTGGTGAGTTCCGCCACGCCAATTTTAATAGGACATATTGCCCAGGGAACCAAAACCATTAGGGTAGGCTCCGGTGGAGTTATGTTACCCAATCACGCACCCCTAATTGTAGCGGAACAATTTGGTACCTTGGAGACACTTTATCCAGGGAGAATTGATCTAGGCTTGGGAAGGGCGCCAGGAACAGATCAACTAACGGCTAAAGCTTTAAGAAGAAATAGAACAGAGACCGTGCACGATTTTCCAAATGATATAGCCGAATTACAGACTTATTTTTCCAAGGAGAATAAAAATGCTGCGGTGAGGGCCATTCCCGGGGAGGGATTAAATGTGCCCTTGTATTTACTGGGCTCTAGTACTTTTAGTGCTCAATTGGCCGGATCCAAAGGGTTGCCATATGCTTTTGCGAGTCATTTTGCCCCTACACATTTACATGAGGCCTTAAGATTATACCATTACAATTTTGAACCTTCGGCACAATGTATTGCACCCTACACTATTGCCTGTGTTAACGTTATTGCTGCAGAAACCGATGAAAAGGCCAAACATTTGGAGACAAGCCTTCAGCAATTGGCTTTGGGAATTATTAGGAATACCAGAAAACCATTGCCGCCACCGGTAAGGAGTATGGATGGTTTATGGCATGAGGTAGAAAAGGCCCAAATACAAAAGATGATGTACTATAGTTTTGTAGGATCCAAGAAAACCATAAAAGCACAACTTTCAGATTTTATAGCAAATACCCAGGTCAATGAAATAATGGCGGTATCCCATATTTTTGATCATCAGGACCGCCTAAGGTCCTATGAAATTTTGAGTAGCCTTCTTAAAGATGAGTGAATTTGGTTTTGTAAAAGCCATATTTTTGGTATCATGAAGTCTGGATGACAAATTTTAACTAATTTGTGGTTCTATTACATAAGTTATAAATGTGGAAGAGGTTACATTTAATAATATGGTTCATGGGGCTTATATTGGCCTGCAAATCTGAAATACACAGTCAGGATAAAGTGCTCAAGGTCAAGGAAATTGAATATAACGGACAAGTTGGTTTGGAAAAGGTGTCCCAACTCTTGGAACAGTATGCCGCGTTGGAGCATGTGGATTTAATTAACTGGGATAAGTTTTCATACCACCCCGATGTAGATTTTAGGATAGCCCATAGCAATAATGCCATTTGGCTAAAATACTATGTTAGGGAAAAAAACATTTTGGCCAATGTTGAAGAGACCAATGGGCCTGTGGCCCGTGACAGTTGTGTGGAATTTTTCTTTGACCCCTTAGGGAATGGAAATTACTACAATTTTGAGTTTAATTGTATAGGTACGGTTCATCTGGCTTATGGTCCCGGTAGAGGAAAGCGTCAATTTGTGGACCCCAAGACCATTGGGAATCTAATCCAAGTAGAAAGTTCTTTGGGAACCCAAACCTTTGCAGAAAAAACGGGTGACTTCACTTGGGAAATGACCATTATCATACCTGCTGAGATCCTGAACCATAATCCTGAAATTAAATTAAAGGGCTTACAGAGTACTGCAAATTTTTATAAGTGTGGCGATGCTACTTCCCAACGCCATTATTTAACATGGAATCCGGTTGGAACTGAAAAGCCGGATTATCACAGGCCAGAATTTTTTGGCCAATTAATTTTTCAATAAGCAATATCCGGGTGATTGTAGGTCACTTTGGGGAACAGCATATTTTGGAGAGATATTTTTTAAACTTTCAACAGAAACCGCACTTTTTTTTGATTTAGGCAATATAATTGTTAAATATTGGAAATAAAAAAGGAGATTTATCCAAAGTATTATTAAATTTAAGATGTGTACGAACACATCCTAAAGAGTTAACGGCAGGATCTACATGCAGGCCGAGGATGTTATTATAGGGTAAAACAAGAGTTCCCGTCCATACATAGGGATTAATAGGGATTTTACAAAATTGCCCATTTTGGAGAGTCAATCACTGGTTTATAAATTACATAATCAATGCCCATTTCCCCGCGAATCAAAAAATTAATTTTTTGTGTTGTGCCTATTTTGACTTTGGTGCAATGTGAATTACAACCATCCCGTGGGGGCCTTTTTTTACCTGAAGGCTTTAAAGCGGTTGTGGTCGTAGACAGTATAGAGGAAAGGGTGAGGCATATTGCGGTATCAGATGAGGGGCTACTATATGGTAAACTAAGAAATTCCAATGAAAAGGGAGGTATAGTTGTAATTCAGGATAAAAATAATGATGGCAGGGCAGATGTTATAGAAAAATTTGGGGCATATCGTTCGCTACAAAAACGGAGTTATTCCACGGCTATGAGGATTTATAATGGCTACCTATATTTTAGTTCGGAATTGGTCATTTATCGCTATAAATTAAAACCGGGAACATTAATACCTGAAGGGGAAATGGAAATTGTAATGACCGATGATCATGGACATGGCAAGCACGAGCATATAGGAAAGCCCATTGCTTTTGATAATGAGGGCCATATGTATGTGCCTTTTGGAGCTCCATCCAACGCTTGTCAAAACCCTAAAAGAACCCCTAGGGCTCCAGGTATGGACCCATGCCCACAACTGGAGGATCATGGAGGTGTTTGGCGTTTCGATGCCAACAAGTTGGGCCAGACCCAAAAGGATGGATACAAATATGCCACAGGGATACGCAGTGTAGTGGCAATGGATTGGAATTCGGAGGATGGTAACCTATATATAGTGATGCACGGTCGGGACGATTTAAATAGACTGTTTTCAAATATTTATTCCGGTTGGGATAGCGCCATGCTCCCTTCCGAAGAATTTATAAGAGTAACGGAAGGTTCAGACTTTGGCTGGCCTTATTGTTATTATGATCAAATGCAGGAAAAGAAAGTACTGTCGCCCGAATATGGAGGCGATGGCAAAATAGTTGGAAGATGTAAGGACTTTGATGATCCCATAATGGGCTTTCCAGGGCACTGGGCACCCAACGATTTGGTTTTTTATGATGGGGATAAGTTGCCAAACCGGTATAAAAATGGAGCTTTTATAGCCTTTCATGGATCTACCAATAGGGCGCCTTACCCCCAATCTGGATATTTTGTTGGATTTGTTCCGTTCAAAGACGGTAAGCCTTCAGGCGATTGGGAAGTTTTTGCGGATGGTTTCGCCGTAGTTGATACCATCGCCAGCGTTAACGATGCCAAATACAGGCCTATGGGTATTGCTTTTGGGGAAGACGATAGTATGTATATTTCAGATTCGGTTAAAGGTAAGATATGGAAGATCGTTTTTGAGGGTGATAAAGATAATTTCGGTCAGGAGCAATTAGCGGAAATGGAAAAAAGAAAATTATTATCCCACATTAGAACACCGGATGAAATTAAGGATAACCTTATGCCCAAACAATTCACTGGTGCACAAAAGACCTATTACACCTATTGCAGTCCCTGCCATCAAAAGGATGGTAAAGGGGCAACAGGTAGGTTTCCAACACTCAACGGAACAGATTGGGTAACCGGGGATAAGGAAAGGCTAATAAATATTGTTTTAAAAGGTATGGAAGGTTCCATTGTAGTAAATGATGAGGTCTTTAATGGGGTAATGCCACAGCATAGTTTTTTGAGTGATGCGGAGATAGCGGATCTGCTTACTTATTTAAGATCAAATTTTGGAAATGATGCCGATGCGGTTACCGAAAAAGAAGTCTCAAACTTAAGAATGGGCTTATAGGATTTCGCACCATTAATATCAAAGATTAAATAATAATTGAAAAAATGAAAAATATGCTAAAAAAACAGATTTGGGCCATTGTTTTATTGTTGTTGACAACTATTTCGCTTAGGGCGCAGGATTACGACATCTTGGTTAAAGGTGGGCATGTGGTAGACACAAAGAACAATTTGGACCACGTAATGGATGTAGCCATAAAAGATGGAAAAATTGCAAAAGTCCATTCCAAAATTCCCGAAAACCAAGCCAGATCGGTGATTGATGCCCAAGGGTTAATTGTTGCTCCCGGACTCTTGGATATTCACGGACACAATTTTTTTGGGACCGAGGAGGATGCGTACTTGAGCAATAGTTTTAGTGCTTTGCCCCCTGATGGATTTACCTTTAGGAGTGGCGTTACCACTATTGTTGATGTAGGTGGTGCCGGTTGGAAGAATTTTAAAACTTTTAAGGCACAGACGATAGATAACTCAAAAACACGGGTATTGTCTTTCTTAAATATTATAGGATCGGGCATGAAGGGAGGTGCCATTGAGCAAAATATAGAGGATATGAATCCTAAAATGACGGCCTTTGTTGCCTCCCAGCACAAGGGGACCATAGTGGGGGTAAAATTGGCCCATTATAGTGGTTTTGATTGGGAACCTGTACATAGGGTGGTGGCAGCGGGTACCATGGCCAATATCCCGGTTATGATCGATTTTGGAGGTAGTGAACCGGAGTTGTCCTTGGAAACATTGCTCATGGAAAAACTTCGCCCAGGAGATATTTTTACCCATGCCTATGCCCATGTACAAGGTAGGACCCCTGTGGTGGATGAAAATGGCAAGGTAAGGAAGTATGTCTTTGAGGCTCAAAAACGAGGGGTCATATTTGATGTTGGCCATGGTGGTGGCAGCTTTGTGTTTGAGCAAGCCGTACCAGCCGTTAAGCAAGGTTTTTTACCTAATTCGATAAGCACGGACCTTCATACCGGAAGTATGAACGGGGGAATGAAGGATATCCTCAATATAATGTCGAAATTTCTCAATATGGGCATGCCGGTAAAGCAGGTAATTGAATGTGCAACCTGGAATCCGGCACAGTATATTAAACGCACGGATTTGGGACACTTGACAGTTGGGGCCGTGGCAGACCTAACAATTCTAAACCTGCGAAAAGGGAATTTTGGGTTTATTGATACACAGGGAAAAAAAATAATGGGCAATCAAAAATTGGAATGTGAGCTGACCCTAAGGGAGGGGGATGTGGTTTGGGATCTTAATGGTATTTCCAGACCAATGTGGAATGCGAAGTAAGCCCAGATATGGGAAATGCATTTAATTGGATTAATCTATAAAAAAATAAGTTATGCTTAGTAGGAGAAAATTATTAAAAACGCTATCCAGTGTTCCTGTGATGGGAGGATTGGTAGGTACTGGAATGTTAACACCACAATTGCTCGGCGCCTCAGTTACCCAACCGGCGAAACGGAATTTTTTCAAGGAGCTGGGGATACGTACATTTATCAATGCAGCCGGAACCTATACTTCCATGACCGGATCCCTAATGTCCGAAGAGGTTACATCGGCCATCGTATTTGGCGCAACGGAATATGTAGATTTGGATGAGCTACAGGACAAGGTGGGTGAAAGAATAGCGGAATTGTTACAGTGCGAATATGCCACGGTATCCTCTGGAGCCTTCGGTGCCATGTCCATTGGGCTGGCAGGGGTAATCTCTGGAACGGACTCCGAAATCGCCGCCCAACTCCCGGATACTACAGGACTAAAACACGAGGTAATAATACAGGAAGGCCATAATATTGGTTATACCCATGCCCTTTTAAACGTTGGCGCCAAAATAGTCGTTGTTAAATCGAAAAAGGAAATGGAGAAGGCCATTAACAAAAATACGGCAATGCTCTGGTTTTTGAATGCCAATACCGACAATGGGGAAATTAAGTATGAGGAGTTCATAGCTATTGGAAAAAAGCACAACATTCCAACCTTTATTGATTGTGCCGCAGACGTACCCCCAGTGGAGAACTTATTCAAGTTTACCAAGATGGGGTTCGATTTAGTGGCATTTTCAGGCGGAAAAGGAATTAGAGGGCCTCAGAGTGCCGGATTATTGTTGGGAAAAAGAGATCTCATTAAAGCGGCAAGAATACATACCCCTCCACGTGGAAGTACTATTGGCAGGGGGATGAAAGTAAATAAGGAAGAAGTTCTAGGGATGCTGGTAGCCTTGGAAATGTATTTGGCCAAGGATCATCAAAAGGAATGGGAACTTTGGGAAAATCAAATTAGATTAATTAGCGACAGCGCCCTATCCGTAAAAGGTGTGCAGACAGAAATACACGTGCCACCTTATGCGAATCATGTTCCTTCCCTACGAATTAAATGGGATAGCAATTTAGTTAAGATTAGTCCGGAGGAAGCCCGAAAAAAGCTAATGGAAGGGCACCCTGCCATAGCAACGGTGGGCGACAAGGAAACTATAGGCATAACTACCTGGATGATGGATCCGGGCCAGGAAAGAATAGTAGCCAAGCGCCTTAAGGAGGTGTTGGTAAATGTATAATAAATAGAAATTATTTTTTAAGGAAAGCGTATGAATTACAAGTATTTTTTAGTCCCATTAATGGCTCTAATGTGCCTTTCGTGTAACACAAAAAATGAAAATGAAGTGACATCGGTTGAAGTGGAAACACCAGCAATTCCAGTGGACTATAACCCAGAGGAGAAACTTAAGGAACTGGGTATAACCTTAATGGAGGCCAGTGCACCAGTAGCCAATTATGTAAATGCCGTTCGCTCTGGAAATCTAATTTTTCTTTCGGGAAAGGGGCCCTTGCAAAGTAATGGGGAAAATATTCAGGGCAAGGTAGGGACAGACTTGACCATAGAGGAAGGTTATGAGGCCGCTCGTATTACGGGGATTAATCAATTGTCCGTGTTAAAATCGGAATTGGGAAACTTAAATAAGGTAGTCAGGGTGGTCAAGGTCTTAGGTATGGTAAATGCAGGGCCGGATTTTGCAGACCATCCCAAAGTCATCAATGGATATTCAGATTTAATGGTGGCTGTATTTGGAGATAGGGGAAAGCACGCCCGTGCCGCTGTAGGTATGGGATCCCTTCCCGGGAATATTGCCGTGGAGATCGAAATGATCGTAGAGGTAATGCCCGACTGACAATGATACCAAAATTCAGTATTTCTTGTTTTCAATCATCACATTGCAATCTGCCTTGGATGCCTATTGAGATATTTAGGAACCGGAAGTAACTACCTTTTGTAGCAAAAACTCTAGGAATGCTTGTGAATTCCCCTTTTCAGCTTTGGAAGGGGAAAATTGTTATATTTATATATGATAGTTTTGTGGTAAAGTCCGCAACCAAAAGGTTGTGCTAAACCCAAATTTCAAATCTTTGACAGATGAAAAAACTTCTAATCAAAAATATGGTTTGCGATAGATGTAAAACCCTTTTGGCACAGGAGTTCTCCAAGGTAGGGATTACCATTTTATCTATAAAATTAGGAGAGATCGTTTATGAGGAAAACGCAAATATTAATGATGCCTTAATAGAAGGTATACTAAATAAAAATGGCTTCGAATTGGTTAAGGATACATCGGATATGATCCTTGAAAACATTAAAATCGAATTAATTAATACGATCAATAACGGAGAAAATGATATAGCAGAAAACATGTCCACCTACTTGTCCAAAAAATTAAACAAGGATTACTCTATCCTTAGTAAAATGTTCAGTAAAAAGGAAGGTGTAACCATTGAGAAATATTATATCGATCTAAAAATTGAAAGGGCAAAGGAACTCATCCAAATGAATGAACTCAATTTTTCAGAAATAGGGTACACCTTGAATTATAGGAACAGTAGCCATTTGGCCTCACAGTTTAAGTCGGTCACCGGCATGTCTATGGGAGAGTACAAAAAATTACAACAATGGGATAGAAAACCACTGGACAAAATTATGTAAGGAATCTCCATAATTCTAAAAAGTGTTCCGTGTCAATATGACTATTTTTACTTAAGAATTAAAATGTATGGAGATGAGACACACCTATAAGATACATGGGATGACTTGCAATGGTTGCAGGTCGCATGTAGAGAACACCTTAAATACAGTGAATGGCGTTACTCGGGCAACTGTAGATTTGGAAAAGGCCGAAGCTGTAATTGAAATGGACGGGCATATACCCTTGTCTACCTTTAAAAAGGCTCTGGAAGATGATGGTGGTGCCTATGGTATCTCTATGCCCGGGGAGGAACATGAACATCATGGGTCCACAAAAAAAACACCTAATGTTAAGGGTACTGGGACCTTTTATTGCCCTATGCATTGTGAGGGCGATAAGACCTATGACCAGCCGGGGGATTGCCCCGTTTGTGGAATGGATCTGGTGGAAGAGTTAAAGACGAGTATTGGGGCCGTTACCCAATATACCTGTCCAATGCATCCTGAGATAATCGAGGATGAACCAGGTTCCTGTCCGATTTGTGGAATGGACTTGGTGCCCCTAAAGGCAGATGTTTCGGCAGAGGAGAAAAACTATAAAAAATTATTGAAGAAGTTTTGGATAGCCCTTGCTTTTACCTTGCCCATATTTCTTATTGCCATGTCCGAGATGGTCCCCAATAACCCATTGTATGCTTATGTGGACATGAAAATTTGGAATTGGATACAGTTCGGACTTTCCCTTCCTGTCGTATTCTACGCCACTTGGATGTTTTTTGAAAGAGCGTACCGATCAATAAAGACATGGAATTTAAATATGTTTACCCTTATTGGCATCGGATCGGGGGTTGCTTGGTTATTTAGTGTGTTTGGGATGCTTTTTCCCGATATTTTCCCTTCCCAATTTAAAACCCATCATGGCACGGTACATGTATATTTTGAGGCTGCCACGGTAATTTTGACTTTGGTATTGTTAGGGCAACTTTTGGAGGCAAGGGCCCATAGTAAGACCAACAATGCAGTAAAAGAGTTATTAAAATTGGCACCTAACAAAGCCATCAAGGTAGTAGATGGAAAAGAAGAAGTCATTGCTATTGATAAAATTAATATAGGTGATTTTCTCAGGGTTAAACCAGGAGATAAAATTCCTGTAGATGGCGTCATACATGAGGGTATGGGCTCAGTGGACGAATCCATGATTACCGGAGAACCCATTCCAGCAGATAAAAAGGAAGGTGATCCAGTTAGTTCCGGAACTATAAATGGAAATCAATCCTTTGTTATGAAGGCAGAGAAAGTAGGTTCGGACACTTTATTGGCACAAATTATAGACATGGTCAATAAGGCCAGTCGTAGTCAGGCTCCCATTCAAAAATTGGCAGATAGGATATCGGGATATTTTGTTCCCGTGGTGGTATTGGTTTCTGTAATTACTTTTATTATTTGGGCAATTTTTGGTCCTGAACCCAAATATGTCTATGCCTTGGTAAATGCCATTGCCGTATTGATCATAGCCTGTCCCTGTGCTTTGGGCTTGGCCACCCCCATGTCTGTCATGGTGGGAATAGGTAAAGGGGCTCAATCCGGGGTATTGGTCAAAAATGCAGAGGCTCTGGAGAAGATGAACAAAATTGATACGCTAATAGTTGATAAGACAGGAACAATTACAGCTGGAAAGCCATCCGTGGAAAGTGTAGTGGTCACTTCCAAGGAATACAAAGAGGGGGAAGTGCTGCAATATGTTATATCACTCAATCAAATGAGCAAACATCCCTTGGCAGAAGCAACGGTTGCATACGGGAAGGAACAAGGAGCGGAAATATTGAAGGTGTCAGAATTTAATTCGGTCACAGGGAAAGGTGTCACCGGAATAATCAATGCCAAGAAGGTGGCATTGGGGAACGAAAAAATGATGGAAGAGGTCAATGCCACAATGTCTGAAGAGCTAATGAATAAGGTGAAAATGCAGCAGCGGCTTGGCAAAACGGTATCCATGATTTCTGTGGATAATAGTACGGTTGGATTTATTGTGATTAGAGATAGAATTAAAGAAACCAGTAAAAGGGCCATTTCTGAATTGCAATCCCTAGGAATATCCGTATTGATGTTGACAGGGGATAATTATGATACAGCCAAGGCTGTAGCAGAGGAACTTGATCTTACCGATTTTAAAGCAGGGATGCTACCTCAAGACAAGCTTAATGAGGTGGAACGCTTACAACATCAAGGTAGAAAAGTGGCCATGGCCGGCGATGGTATAAACGATGCACCTGCCTTGGCAAAGAGTGAGGTTGGTATTGCCATGGGAACCGGTACCGATGTGGCCATTGAAAGTGCCTCGATCACTTTGGTAAAAGGAGATTTACAGGGAATTGTAAAAGCGAGGAACCTAAGTGTAAAAGTGATGGGAAATATTAAGCAAAACCTATTTTTTGCACTTGTGTATAATACGCTTGGCGTACCTATTGCAGCTGGTGTTCTATATCCATTTTTTGGACTACTTTTATCACCCATGATTGCAGCTTTGGTCATGAGTTTTAGCTCGGTTTCCGTAATCGCCAATGCCCTTAGATTGAGAAATGCCGATATTTCATGACCCGAGGCCGAGCCTTTCCTGAAAATTGACAAAATATGCCGTGGTTTATTATTTTAATCTTTACATAATGCTCTAATAACTTTAAAAAATTCATTTCAACTTAAAAAGGGGCGAATATTGTCTTTTAATATTTATCTTTTGAGAAATTTTAGACCAAACTACCAACACTTTTGAAGTTAGTAAAAAAAGATATTTCGTTTTTGCTATATGGGGCATTTGCCTCCTTTGGCACTTATTTCTGCATGTATGCTTTTCGCAAGCCCTTTACTGTAGCTACATTTGAAGACCTTTCGTTTGCGGGGGTAGATTACAAGATAATTCTGATAATTGCGCAGGTACTTGGGTATATGCTATCTAAATTTATAGGGATTAAAGTAATTTCAGAGCTTCAGCCCAACAAGAGAATATATTATCTCCTGGGACTAATTCTTGCTGCCGAGGCAAGTCTTTTATTGTTCGCCATAACTCCGTCTCCTTATAATATAGTATTCATGTTCTTAAATGGCCTTCCTTTAGGGATGGTATGGGGAATTGTTTTTTCATATTTGGAAGGTAGAAAGTTTACTGAATTTTTAGGTGTGGCTTTATGTTCCAGTTTTATAGTATCCAGCGGAGCGGTAAAGTCGGTTGGTCTTTTGGTTATGGAAAATTGGCAGGTTTCCCAATTTTGGATGCCATTTGTTACAGGGGGTATTTTTTTGGCTCCATTTGTATTTTTTGCATGGTTGTTGAATAAAATCCCCCAACCTACAGAGGAGGATAAGGAACTTAGAACAGAACGTAAACCTATGACAGGAAAGGACAGAAGGAAAGTTTTTCTTGCGTTCCTGTTCCCGATTATAATTTTGGTATTTTTCTACACTTTTTTAACGGCATTGCGCGATTTTAGGGATAATTTTTCAAGGGAGATCTGGGATGCCTTAGGGTATGAGGGAGACGCAGCCATATATACCATATCCGAACTGCCCATTGCCATATTGGTCTTGGTAATCATAGGTTCTTTGGGCGTTATCAAAAACAATTATAAGGCCTTTGTTTCCTATCATTACTTATTGCTTTTTGGTACTATAGCCATTGGTCTTTCCACCTTATTGTTTCAAATGTCCGTAATTTCCCCAATTCTTTGGATGATTAGCGTTGGTTTTGGACTCTATATATGCTATGTGCCTTTTAACTGTATCTTTTTCGATCGCATGATCGCTACATTCCGTATAAAGGGCAATGCGGGTTATCTTATATATATTGCGGATGCCTTTGGTTATTTAGGTAGCATGGGGGTACTACTGTACAAGAATTTTGGTCAAAGTAAGCTTTCTTGGCTCAATTTTTTCATGACCAGCACTTATCTAATCGCCGTTTTGGGGACTATTATTACCCTGGTTTCACTTTTCTACTTTAAAAGGAAATACAAGAATAATTTATTGGTGGAAAAGTCGGAAGTTCTATTGGCAGAAGTATAAGTATACTCCTGTTAATTTACCATCAGTCTTTTTGTTATCGCTACGGATCAATTTCTCTAGACCCATCCTAAGTACTTTTTCATTCATTTTCTTGTCCTAAGTTATACGGTTAACATTCATTTAACAATTAGTGGTATTTCATTGCAATCTTTTAATATTTATTGAGGGTTTAGTTAACCTACGCCTAGGATATTTGCGCTCACTAAATAATTAAAAATCACAAACTAAAAAGAATGAACAAAACAAGTATTGTTATGGTATTTGCCTTTTTTGCATGTATCATAGGCCATTCCCAAGGAATATTTACGGGAAAGGTTTTGGATGAAAACAGTGCGCCTTTACCAGGGGCATCGGTAGTCATTAAAGGTAGTTCCAAAGGTGTAGCTACAGATTTTGATGGAAATTTTCAAATTGGATTAAATTCGGAAAATGATGTTCTGCTGGTTTCCTATATAGGATATATTCCAACTGAATTCCCCACTTCTGGAAAAACATCGGCGGAAATAGTACTTCTTCCCGATTCTGAAAAATTGAATGAGGTGGTTGTAACGGCATTGGGGATTACCAGAGCAGAGAAGAAGATTGGTTATGCCACCCAAAAAATGGATGTGGAGATTATAGAGGAAATAAATGCTCCCAATGTGGGGAATTTGTTTACTGGCCAGGTAGCAGGACTAAGCGTAAGCAATCCCACAGGGTTATTTCAAAAGCCATCATTTTCCTTAAGGGGTAAATCGCCCTTGATCGTAATTGATGGGATACCGGTTGAAACCGACTTTTACGATGTTTCCGCCAATAACATAGCCAATGTAAATGTGCTCAAGGGAACAACAGCTTCTGCACTTTATGGATCAAGGGGTAGAAATGGCGCTATTTTGATCACTACCAAAAATGCCAAGGTAGACGGATTGGAAATAACTGTTTCACATAATACCATGATATCTGCCGGCTTCACTGTTTTTCCGGAAACCCAAACAGAGTATGGGAATGGGTCTAACGGTAAATATGAATTCTGGGATGGTAAGGACGGAGGTATTTCGGATGGGGATATGATCTGGGGACCTAAATTTGAACCTGGAGTTTTGGTCTCCCAATGGAACAGTCCTATATTGGATAATGTTACTGGGGAAACCATTCCTTGGTGGGGTGATGTTTATGGTACCCAATATGACGATAAATCCCGTTATTCCAGAGTGCCAACCCCTTGGGAATATCACGATAACTTAAAGGATTTTATGGGAACCGGTTATATTTCCAGTACGGATTTTGCAATCGCGAGCAAATCCGAAAAGGGGTCGTTCCGCTTGTCCGGTAATTACTCGGATCAAAAGGATAGGGTTCCCAACTCCGGTCTTAAAACGGGAGGGCTGACTTTTAAATCTACCACCAACCTTTCCAAATCACTTACCTTGGACAGTAAGTTGTCCTATAATAAGGTGTATTCCCCCAACTATCCAAGACATGGGTATGGACCAAAGAACCATATGTATACCATTCTTATTTGGATGGGCGATGATGTCAACGGTCAAGAATTAAAGGAGCATATGTATGTTCCCGGGCAGGAAGGCTATAGACAGGCCAACTTTAACTATGCCTGGTACAATAACGTGTATTTCGCGGCCAATGAACTGAACCAGAAATACGATGCCGATCTGATCAATGCACAGATGGTGCTGAAGTACAATATAGCCGAAGGCTTAAACCTGCAAGGAAGAGGTTCAGCTGTAATACAGGATATTTTTGAGGACAGACAAAGTCCCAAGACCTATTTAAATTATGGTGATGCCAGGGAAGGTGACTATAAGACGTGGAACTCCAAAAGACTTACCGTAGACTATGATGTTTTGGCTTCCTACAACAAATCTTTGACCGAGGATATCTCCTTCGACGTCAACGCAGGTGCTTCTACCTTTTATAGAAAATATCAACAGGAATATAACTCAACCGATGGCCTTGTAGTTCCTTTTGTTTATAGCCTCAACAATACCAGTGGCAATGTGGCGGCGACTACTTACGTAGAGGAAAGGGCGACCAATAGTGTCTATGCCACTTTGGGACTGGATCTTTACAATGCAGTGTTTTTAACAGCTGCGGCAAGAAACGACTGGTCTTCTACCCTACCTAAGGAAAATCGCTCTTACTTCTATCCATCCGTGTCCTTAAGTACGGTGGTGTCCAATTTTGTCAGCATGCCCAAGGCCGTGGATTATTTAAAGCTCTATGGTTCATGGGCACAGGTTTCCAGTGACTTGGATCCTTATAGTACAGAATCATATTATACCAATAGTGGTGTTTTTGGAGGAAATATAAAATTGCAATATCCTAATGGTTTGGTGAATTCCAATATAGAGCCCGAAAGTTCAAACTCCTTCGAACTTGGTCTAAGTGCTGCTTTTTTAAAGAACAGGCTGGCATTGGATCTTACCTATTATAACGTGGTGGACACCAACCAGATCATAGATTTGCCAATTTCAAACACATCGGGTTTTGAAAACAGAAAGGTAAATGGCAATGAATATACTACCAATGGTCTGGAAGTGGTGCTTAATGCCAAACCAATCCTTACGGATAACTTTAGTTGGAATATAACCGCGAACTGGAGTAGAAAGGTTCAGAAAATCACGGAAATATACGGGGATAATACCACGTATAATAATCTAAGACTGAACGATAGGGCGGACAGCTATTACGCAACCGTGTGGCAGAAGTCAGCGGATGGGGATTTGATTTTGGGCGCCAATGGATTGCCGATCAAGGATAATTTTCCACAACTGTTGGGACATAACGATCAGGATTGGACCCTAGGGCTTCAGAATAGTTTTAAGTACAAGAACCTGACCGTTAATGTTGGTATAGACGGTGGATGGGGAGGTTTAATCCGTTCCTTGACCGTAGAAAAGATGTGGTGGGGCGGCAAGCACCCCAATTCTACCGAATATAGGGATGCAGAATACGCGGCCGGAGTACCGGTTTATGTTCCGAACGGGGTACAGGTTACAGGAGGGGACTTGGTGCAGGACGTAAATGGGGATGTTATTTCCGATACTAGGACCTATGCCCAGAATACCACTGCGGTGAGCTGGCAGACCTGGTCACAGAACTATCCGTATAGGGCAGCTGTGACCTACAAGGAAAACGAAAAATTTGCCAATATTTTCGATCGGAGCTTTTTTAAACTAAGAACCCTTTCCTTTAAATATGATATCACGGAATTGGCCAATATACACGGCGTAAAAAATCTTGATGTAACCCTTAGCGGCTATAACTTATTGGTATGGAAGAAGGCAGATATCATTGATCCGGATTTTGGGAACGACAATAATTTACAGGATCCTTCCACTAGATACATTGGTATAGGCGTTAATGTTAAATTTTAGTAAAAGACACACAATGAAAAAAATAGGAATTTTATTCGGATTAACAGTATTGATGTCTCTGGGCGGATGTCAGGACCTTACGGACTTAAACGACAACCCAAATAATGTTAGTGAAACACACCCACAATTGTTATTGACCAATATTGCAAGTAATGCATTTGAGGTTGATGGTACCGGAGCTTTATATGCCTCCCGTATTTTGGTGCAGACCGATGGTGAAAACAACAACCAATACTATAACTGGGACCGCGCTGGTTTTGATGATTATAATATGTTGGGGGAGGCTACCAAAATGATGCAGGAGGCAGAGCGTATTGAAAGCGATGAGTATATAGCCTTGTCCAAATTTTTTAGGGCATATTACTTCTATAACCTAACCCTTACATTTGGCGATATTCCCTATAGCGAAGCCCTTAAAGGAGAAATCGAAGAGCAGTATTTGCCCAAGTATGACACCCAAAAAGAAGTTTTTGTGGGGATATTAAAGGAATTGTCGGAAGCCAATGATCTTTTGGAAGGAAATACCAACATTATTGCGGGTGATATTATTTTTGGCGGAAATACTACCAAATGGCAAAAATTGGTCAATTCCTTTAGATTAAAGGTACTTATGACCCTTTCCAAAAAGGTGGGCGACGCAGACTTGAACATAATAAGTTCCTTTGCCAGTATCTACAATAATGAGCCTATAATGATATCTAATGAGGACAACGGCCAGTTGGTGTTTTTGGACGAGGAAGGGAGTAGGTATACAGAATTTAACTCTAGTGGTTATGGATCGGGTATGTACATGTCCGCTACCTTTATCGAAAGGCTTCAGGACAGACAGGACCCAAGGTTGTTCATTTATTGCGGACAGACCAAAAATGCCAAGGAGGCAGGATTGGCCATTGATGATTTTATGGCCTATGAAGGCGGCGATCCCTTAGCTCCCTATGCAGAAGTAAACGACAAGGCGGCTGCAGGAGACGTCTCCAAGGTAAACTTGAGGTACACCACAGACCCCACCACTGAGCCGCATAACCTTATGGGGTATTGGGAATTGGAATTTATATTGGCAGAAGCATCCGTGCGTGGTTGGATCGCTACCGATGCTAAGGAACATTATGAAAATGGGGTAAAATCATCTTTCGATTTTTATAATACCTATGCCAAGAATTTTGAAACTTATGTGGAGCCAACGGATGCCGACACCTATCTTATGGGGGCTGAGGTAGCATTTGACAATGGACTTACCACTGACGAAAAGTTGGAACTTATCTTGACCCAGAAGTATTTTACGTCATTTTTGCAAACGGGCTGGAGAGCTTATTTTGATCATTTAAGAACAGGATTCCCTGCCTTTGCACAACTGCCGGGAGCCACGCCTCCAACCCGATGGATCTACCCTAATTCTGAGTACAACAATAATACGGCAAATGTTGCTGCTGCCATTGAAAGACAGTTTGGGGCTGGGAACGATAAGATTCGTGAAATTACTTGGTGGTTGAAATAATTTCAGAAACCAAATGGATTTTATGGCTTTCTGTGGATAATGATCAGCATTACAACAGCTTAGTCCATGTATAACTTGTTCAAGGCCATAGCGGATTTTCGCTATGGCCTTGACTCTTATGTGGACCAGGAACCGGCATTTATGACGAGAAGAAAATGTATTTGGCATGGGATCGAGAATTTTATGTTTTATATAAAAATTGTAGTTATAGTTACAAAAATTTAATATTATTAACTTTTTGACTTAACTTAGTCACATGATATTTACACTTTTTCATTAATCAAAATCTAAAACCAATCAAAATGAGCAAAGCCAGTATTGTACTAAAAAGCACCTTGTTTTCGGCTATTTCGGGCAACTTGCATAGCGTTTTTACCAAGGAATTATTGCTTAAAACAATAGTATTTGTGATCATATCGGGTTCATTTTGGTCCTGTGCCAAAAAAGACCGTGAAAATTCCCCCTTAGTAAAGCATGTTGTAGTTATTGGTTTTGACGGACTAAGTCCCGATGGATTGAATAAAGCAACTACTCCAACCTTTGATGGGATAATAAGTGAAGGGGCATCCAGCATGCACGCCAGGGCGGTGTTGCCAACCAGCTCCAGTACCAACTGGGCTTCCATGATTATGGGTGCGGGTCCGGAGCAGCATGGGATTACTTCCAATAGCTGGGAGAAAAACAATTTTATACTGCCGGCAATTACCCAAAGTGAAGACTTCCTTTTTCCTACTATTTTTCAATTGATCAACGACAATCGGGAGGATGCAGAAATTGGAGCTATTTATCATTGGACCGGATTTGGGCGCTTATTTGAAAAAGGGGCTGTGGATTATGACATAAACCCTGAAAATGAAGATAAAACTGCAGCCTTGGCCAGTGCCTATATTAAGGATAAAAAACCAACCTTCACATTTATCCACTTTGATCATGTGGATCACGGTGGACACGAATATGGCCATGGAAGTCCTGAATATTACAAATCCGTGGAAAAAGCGGATGAATTGCTTGCTGAAGTAATGGAAGCTATAAAGGCATCTGGAATGGCAGATGAAACCTTGGTTATCATAAGTGCAGATCACGGAGGATTAGGGAAAGGCCATGGAGGCGAATCTTTGGGGGAAATAGAAATCCCTTTTATCCTATGGGGGAAATCGGTCAAGAAGAACCATGTACTTAAATACCCGGTATACCAATATGACAATGCTGCAACGGTCGCATTTGCTTTGGGGATAAAAAGGCCTATGGCCTGGATAGGCAAACCCGTAAAGAATGCTTTTGAGGGTTATGATCTTAGAGATGATTATCCAATTACGGAAAGGATCATGAAACCAACGATACTACCTCCTGCCGATTTCTATAAACGGGCTGGGGGTTTGTTTGATGATTCTACAAGTATTATTATGAAAAATCCAAATACCATAGGAGAAATAAGGTACACTTTAGATGGTTCCATGCCCAACCTTAATTCCGCCTTATATACCGAGCCTGTCAAGACTTCTGAAAATGTGGTGGTTAAAAGCGCTATTTTTATGAATGGGAAAATTGTCAGTACCGTTTCTGAAGCCTTTTTTAGAATAAAAAATAGGACAAGGGCAGCACCCATTTCCTATGAGGTGTTTTATTTGGAAAACTTAACGAGTATCCCCACTTTGGAAAATAAAAAACCGGATGCCAGAGGAAGCTGTTTTGAAATTACCTCGGATGAGGTAAAGGAGGAAATCCGTGACAACACTGTAGTGAGATTCACTACAAATATTCAAATTGAAAAAGAAGACACTTATGTGTTTTACACCAATTCCGATGATGGTAGTAAATTATGGGTAAATAATCAATTGATCGTGGACAATGATGGGGATCATGGGGTGATCGAAAAGAATGGCAGTATTTCCTTAAAGCCTGGAAACTACCCCCTACAAGTGGTATGGTTTAATGGAGGCGGTAGTGGATGGTTGAACGTGGATTATCAAACTAAGACCATTCCTAAACAAGTGCTATCAACATCAATACTAAAGTAATTGGAAATAACGGTAAAAGGTTTATCAATGAAGGTCATATTCCTTCTTTTGCCCATGATACTGGTAACGGCCCAAGACAAAGGAGGGCAATTACCCGCGTGGGAAGAGGGGATGATGGATATTCATCATATAAATACAGGTAGGGGGGATGCCGCTTTTTTTGTTTTTCCAGATGCGACCACGCTCTTGGTGGATGCAGGCGACATGTCCGAAACCCATGCTAGAACTTTATCTGCCAGAAATGCGGTACAAAAACCCGATAATTCCAAAACTGCACCACAATGGATTGTGGATTATATTCATCAGTTTTTTCCAAAAAATAAAACCTTGCAACTGGATTACGGACTAATAACACATTACCATGACGATCATTTCGGGGAGATGGATGTTAAAAGGAAACGGCACCCGAAAGGAAAGTATGGCTTAACAGGAATGATGGAAGTAGGGAGTTTATTGCCTATTAAAACCCATTTGGACCGCGGAAGTAATTATCCAATCGATTTAAAGAATACAGCGGTACAAAAGAAAATAAAAGCGAACGATTCTTATAGTATTATAGAAACATTGCAGGAGTATTGGAATTATATGGATTATCACATCAAGGAAGATGGGATGATTTACGAAGCCTTAAAGCCTGGGGCTATCAATCAAATCTATCTAAAACAATCCCCCAATAAATATCCCCATTTTGAAATTCGTAATATTGCCGTTAATGGCGATATATGGACTGGTGAAAATGAGGATTATTATTCTTTGTTTACCAAAGGGGATTATCCCGGTGAAAATCCTTTAAGCACATGTCTAAAAATTACCTATGGCCGTTTCAATTATTTTACCGGGGGAGATATTAGCGGTATCGATGCCTTGGGACAAACGGACTTAAATTCCTTGGAATCGCACGTGGCACCAGTGATTGGTCCTGTGGATGTTGCCACCTTGAACCATCATGGTAATAGGGATTCCCAAAATGTATTCTTTGTAAGAACACTTAGACCAAGGGTATGGATCCAACAAAATTGGTCATCGGACCATCCTGGAGAGGAGGTGCTAAGAAGAATAACTTCCAAGGCCTTATATCCTGGAGAGCGGGATTTGTTTTCAACGGTTATGTTACAACCTCTTAAAGATGTGATAGGAGATAAGTTGGATCAATATAAAAGTCAGAACGGTCATATTGTGGTCCGGGTGTATAACCAAGGAAGACAATATGATATCTATATCCTGAACGACAATACAAAAGAACGAGAAATAATAGCAAAATACGGACCTTATGAAGCAAGATAATTCGGGAATGGTTGCCCAGAACAAAAAAACAGAAGGGGATATCAATTTTACTCCGGCACGTGCCGCCTGGATGGACTCCCAGATAAGTGTGGAGACCAAGGAAATTTTGGAACGGGATGCCCGATATTTTTTGCACCAATCCATGTCCACTCCATGTTTGGATGTCTTACAAAGTTGTGAGGGGCCCTATATTGAGAATATCTCGGGAAAAAAATATCTCGATTTTCATGGCAATAATGTGCATCAAGTGGGCTACGCCAATCCACAACTCATTGAAAAAATTATTGATCAATTAAGGGTTTTGCCTTTTTCCCCAAGACGTTATACGAATATTCCTGCCATTGATTTTGCCGAGAAATTGGCCTCTCTTATGCCCTCCGATCTTAACAGGGTGCTTCTAACACCTAATGGAAGTTCCTCTATTGGGATAGCGTTAAAATTGGCGAGGGCCGTCACTGGCAGGTTTAAGGTGGTGTCTTTTTGGGATTCTTTTCATGGGGCTTCCTTAGACGCTATCAGCGTTGGAGGGGAAGCGGTCTTCAGGGAATCTATGGGGCCTTTAATGCCAGGAGTGGAACGTATTCCACCACCTGTTACTTACCGTGGAATTTTTGAGGACAACGAGGATAAATGTTTGGAATATTTGGAATATGTGTTTTCCAAGGAAGGCGATATTGGCGCTTTTATTGCCGAAACTATAAGGAATACGGATGTTCAATTGCCATCCAAAGCATTTTGGAAGAAGGCTAGGGAGCTATGCACCAAATATGGGGTATTACTTATTTTGGATGAAATTCCAATAGCACTTGGCAGAACTGGTAAAATGTTTGTTTTTGAACATTATGAAATTGAACCTGATATATTGTGTATTGGCAAAGGATTGGGAGGAGGTATTTTTCCACAGGCCGCTATTATCACTAGGGACGAATACAACAAGTTTGGCGATATATCCCTAGGGCACTATACCCATGAAAAAAGTCCGTTGGGTGCTGTGGCAGCCCTTGGTACCATTACCTTTTTGGAAAATGAAAAAATATTGGACAAGGTCAAGGCAGATGAGAACTACCTTAAATCATCCCTAGCAGCATTACAATTAAAATATCCCCTTATCGGTGATATCAGAGGTATGGGATTGTTGTGGGGGGTAGAATTGGTGAAGGACAAGAAAACCAAGGAAAAGGCAATAAATGAGGCCGAAGTGGTCATGTACGAATGTTTAAAACGAGGCTTAAGCTTTAAGGTTTCTGCCGGCAATGTTTTACAATTGTCACCGGCACTTACCATAAGTAGAAAAGAACTGTATGCTGCGTTAAATATTCTCGACGAAAGCTTGGCGTTGGTGCATGCGTAATAGAAATAACCGCTCTACTACGTCTTTTGAATACGATTGTTTTAGTTATTAACTATTGGAATATAAATTAACAAATGAACATTAAGAGTACTGCAATACTGTTTTTTGCCATGGCATTTCATTTCTTTGGAGATGCCCAAAATGTAAATGGAGAATTTTTGGTTCAACCTTACTTGCAGGATGCCGAGCCCAATTCCATTAAAATTATGTGGGAAACTTCCATGGACGAAGAAAGTGTGGTTGAATGGGGTTTAACACCCAAGCTGGGCAAAAAGACCAAAGGTATGGCCTACGATATCAATTTTAGTGAATCCCGTATTCATGAGGTCAAATTGGAGGGACTGCAACGCTTTACAGAATACTACTACCGTGTAAAAACAGCTAAAATGGTTTCGGATATTTTTCAATTTAAAACCCCTCCCTTTGCCAGTGACCATGAATCCTTCAAAATCGTAGCTATGAGCGATATGCAAATAGACCATAACAACCCCAATAAATTTTCCGAGGTCGTAAATGATGGCATATTGCAATATTTTCAAAAGGAGTATGGGGGCAAGCTTCCCAATAATTTGGCCATGGTGATGATACCTGGCGATTTGGTGGAGAATGGCACCAAATATTACCAATGGAAGGAGCATTTTTTTAATCCAGCCGAAAAGTTGTTTTCAGAAGTTCCAGTGTATCCAGTTTTGGGGAATCATGAAAAAAATTCGGTATTCTATTTTAAATACTTCAGCTTGCCTGAAAACGGTACGCCTGCCTATGCGGAGCATTGGTGGTTTAAGGACTATGGCAATACCAGGATTATTGGGCTCAATTCCAATGACGGTTACAACAATAGTAGGGATCAGTATGAGTGGTTGCAGAAGTTGTTGGACGAAACGGCTAAGAACGAAGAGGTGGATTTCGTTTTTGCTCAGTTGCACCATCCCCATAAATCGGAACTGTGGATTCCGGGAGAAGAAGATTTTACAGGAAAAGTAATTGCACTTTTGGAGGCGTTTACCACCAAGACAGGGAAGCCCAGTATCCACTTTTTTGGGCATACCCACGGTTATTCAAGAGGACAGTCCAAAGATCATAAACACTTATGGATCAACGTTGCTTCCGCAGGTGGCGCCATTGATAATTGGGGAGAATTTGAAGGAAGGGATTACGATGAATTTACAGTAACCCAGGACGAGTATGGTTTTGTGATGGTGGAAGTTGATGCCAGTCAGGAAGACCCTAAGTTTACCATAAAGAGAATTAGCCAGGGGAATGAAGAGTTGGAGCGTAAAAATGAACTTAGGGATAGCCTAGTCATTTATAAAAAAGAAAGAAAGCCTGGGGCGCCCAGTGTTATCTCGCCCAATAACGAAACGGTTAATTTTACCGGAACCACCCTGAAAGCCGGAGATTTCACTAGCAGCTTCGGCAATGCATTCCATGCAGCCTCACATTGGCAGGTTGCAGAGAGCAATGACTTTGAAAAGCCCATTTTTGACAGCTGGAAGCAATTTGAAAATTGGTACTACAAGGAAAATAGGCAAAAGGATGACGACCTTACCGATGAAAAAACTAATAGGTTAAAACCGAACACCACCTATTATTGGAGGGTCCGTTACCGGGACCAAAATTTAAATTGGAGCGACTGGTCCCAAACAGCTACTTTTAAGACCAATAAATAATTTATCTAGGGTTCATAGACTACAAAGGCACCCTATGAAGTTCAAGTTATAACTAGAACCGATTAGGATTGAAGGAGCTATTTAGGGCGCCGATTTCATTTTGTCGACAAATAATTGCTAGGATTGTTACACTTCCGATAAAGAAAGGGCCTCAATCTCCATTTTAAAACCTTCCAGTGTTTTTAATCCCTGGGCCAATGCCGCTTGAACCCCATCTTTTTCATTTTCAAATGTTCCTTTTAAGCTTTCAAATAGTTCTTGGTAATAGGTGATGCCCTCATTTAAATTTTGGGTAAATGTCAATAGGTATTTCTCTTGTTTCTTATTCATGGATTCCCGGGATTCCTCGATTTTATTTTTAAGATAATCAAGGTAAATCCCCAATTCCTTAATAAACATATGGGGCCTATCAGTTCTGGAAATAACATTGTCACGGCCGTAAATGTGATCCACCATTTCCTTTAAAGTCATTATTTTGGAATAATAGGCCATATTGGGTCCTGGGCAGATAGATACGCCCGATCCTTCGGTTTTGGTATCCAAACCATAGGCCAAAAGGGCAGAAGTGCCAAGGCCTACACAGGTACATGATTTCTCTGTTATTTTATTAAATTTTTCAGTGTATTCCTTTTCGGACAAACCTAGTTCGTCCAGTTCCTTAATTTTGATATGTTGGTACTGTCGTGAGGCGGTACAGAGACCCTTGTCGGAGTAATCCTTGTTCAAGGCTACAAATTTTTTGGGACAGGAACTTCCTGGTCTATTCTTATCTATGTTTTTAAACTTTTCCAAATCCTTGGTATTTCCACGTAGGTTGTGGAAGGGTATTCCCAATGGGGAAATATCACTTAAGTACAAATCTTCCTCTTTGGCAACAACCAATTTATCTAGGGTCACCTTGTCTACTGTGGTGGCCTCCGGAACCAATAAAAAGGGGGTCCCCCAACCTACGGAATCCACCTTGTAATGATCCAGTAGAAATTGGTGTTCCTCAGCGGTACCTACACCTCCTTGGGCGGTTATTTTTAAGGATAGATTTTGTTTGGGTACTTCACGGCCCTTGCTGCTAAGTGCAGAAATTAAAATGGCATGTATTTCGTCTATATAAGCCTGTTTGTTATCCCTGAACTGGGCCATAATAGGCCCCATTAGATAACCATCCGTTGCAAAGGCATGTCCACCACAATTTAAACCGGATTCTATCCTAAACTCCGACACCCAAATTCCTTTTTTGGCCAAGAACTTACCCTGGATCAAGGCAGACCTATAATCGCTTACCTTTAAGACTATTTTCTTTTTAATATTACCGTTTTCATCAGGAAAAAAATCATCAAAATTTTCTAAATAACTGTATAATCTAGGGTTCATCCCTGCAGAAAGAATTACGGACGAATTTAGTTTGCTGCAGGCATATCCGCGTAACGCTGCATGGGCATCATTATATTCTGTGGACAGTTTGTCATTTTTAATAAAGTTGTCCTTGTCCACCTTGGTCATAATATTTACATCGACGCTACCCATGGTTAAATTCTCTTTCAACCATTTTTTAATCTCAGCGGCATTGAATTCGTTGGAAGTGAGCTTTTCAAACTCTTCCTTTAGTTGGGAAGCATTTGGCAGAAGAGCTACGTATTCTTTTATTTCTTTACCAGTGCTATGGGCCGAATTAATTAGGTCTGCAAATTTTTTATGCGCCGCATCATTGATCAAGTTGAGATAACTGGTGATTCTCTTGGCTCTAAAATCTTCCAATTTATCTGAAATTTCCTGATAAGAGAGTTCAAATTTTTCACAGTACATTTTCCTTAATTTCTCTATCAGGATGTCATCTACCAAAGAAATAACCGAATCTATACCAAGGTGGGAAACTTTTAGAGGTGTGTCTATGGTAAACCCAATTCCCATAACTGGAATATGAAAGTTATGTTTTATCATACGTTTAAATGTTTTTTATTTTCTGTTGCACCGTTTCTATGTCAGCAATGATAACGCGTCAGAGGTTTTGCACATGGGGTGCCTTCCCGTAGCAGTGCAGTCCAAATGTGAATCGACAAATTTTATACGAAATAGGTTCTTAGAATATGATAATTATCAGGAAATGGATAAAATATACAACTGGTACTAAGGGTGTTGGATAATACTCTTATAGTCGGGATGGTGGAGGCTTTTATTTTTAGTAATGTTAGCTTGAAGTTTAGTTAACTTCTAGATGGGTTTTTAATACGAATTTTGTCTTGAAAAGTTTGAGTTAGTATTAGTTTGAGTTAGTCTAGTTGAGGAGCTGGTGCACTGCACCAGCTTTTTTTTTACCGGAAGAGAATGAGAAATGCGCCGATTGCGGTAAGGATCAAAATCATCTTGCGATAGAATTGTTCTTTAATAATTTTTACCAATCGTACCCCTACTATAATTCCGAGAACAATTCCAGGAACCAATTTAAGATTAATTAATAGGGTCTCAGGGGTAATGGTTTTCCAGATAAAAATATGAAAGGGCAGTTTAAAAATATTTACTATAAAAAAGAGCCAGGCCGCGGTTCCAATGAATTCGTTCTTTGGTAGCCTCATGGCCAAAAAATAAATGTTGGAAAAGGCTCCTGCCAAATTGCCTATCATGGTCGTAATGCCCGCCATGGTTCCTATAAATCCTGCAAATGCCCAATGGGTTGGAACGTTTTTGGATTTTTTTCTATCCCACCAATACATCATTACAACCGTTCCCAATATAATAACGGACATGCTGATCTTAAAGGTGGTTTCCGGCAAATCCTTTCCTACGGCCGTGCCAATAAGGATGCCCAAAATCATCCAAGGCAAAAAGGCTACAATATACTTCCACTGTGCATGCCTGTTGTAGTACATAACGGCAAAGGCATCTCCCAAAACTAGTAAAGGCACAATTAATCCAGTAGATTCCTTGGCTCCGAAGGCCAATGCCATTAGAGTAACATTAATGATAGCGATTCCCTTGATACCGGCTTTCGAAATTCCTATCACAAATGCGGCGGTTAAGGCAAGTACCCATGCTGTTGTAGTTATATCTGATGTTGTTAAGAGAATCATATGTGACATTTGGCGAACAAAGGGCAAAAGTATCCCAAAAAAATTTATCTTTAGATCTTAATTCTCAAACCTAAGCCAAACCGATGGAATTAAGTACCCTAGATTACACTTTTATTGTTGTTTTTTTCTCAATTGTTTTATTTATCGGAATCTATGTCTCCAAGAAATCGGGGGCCAGTTCTTCGGAATATTTTCTTTCCGGCAGAACCATGCCTTGGTGGCTGTTGGGCCTCTCTATGGTGGCCACAACCTTTTCTACGGATACGCCCAACTTGGTGACCGATATTGTTCGTACCAACGGAGTTTCCGGAAACTGGGTTTGGTGGGCTTTTCTGCTGACCGGCCTACTCACCGTTTTTGTCTACGCCAAACTTTGGAGGAAATCCAATGTAAATACGGATTTGGAATTTTATGAATTGCGTTATGGTGGTAAACCGGCAAGCTTTTTAAGAAAATTCAGGGCGGTTTATTTAGGCGTTATATTTAATGTGATTACCATGTCTGCCGTTACCTTGGCAGCAATTAAGATAGGGGGTATAATGTTGGGCTTGGAGCCTTGGGTAACCGTGGTGAGCGCAGGGTTGATAACCGTGACTTTTAGTGCCTTAGGTGGCTTTAAAGGGGTAGTGTATACCGATTTTCTATTGTTCTTTGTAGCTATGGGCGGTGCAATTGGAGCAGCCTATTATTTGGTGAACATCCCAGAAGTTGGGGGTATTAAAGCATTAATGGCGAATGAGCATGTAGCAGATAAACTTGCTATAGTACCCGATTTTAGTAATACCAACGCCTTAATTACTTTATTTATAATACCCTTGGCGGTACAATGGTGGAGTTCGTGGTATCCTGGTGCGGAACCAGGAGGTGGTGGATACATAGCCCAACGTATGTTGGCGGCCAAAAACGAAAACCATGCCATAGGTGCTACTTTCTTCTTCAATATTATGCATTATGCCTTACGTCCATGGCCATGGATTTTGGTAGCTTTGGCATCCTTGGTAGTCTACCCGGACATTGCTAGTATCCATGAGGCTTTCCCCAATGTTGCAGTAGATAAATTAGGACATGATTTGGCTTATTCCGCCATGTTGACCAAATTGCCCAGTGGATTATTGGGCTTGGTTTTGGCCTCTTTGATAGCCGCTTATATGAGTACCATTTCTACCCAATTGAACTGGGGATCGTCCTATATTGTTTATGACTTCTACAAACAGCAGATAAATCCCAATGCCTCCGAGAAAAGATTGGTGGCTGTTGGAAGAATATCCACCGTTATATTAATGGTCTTCAGCGCTGCTTTGGCCCTACTCTTACAAAACGCCTTACAGTTGTTTGAAGTGTTGTTGGTGTTTGGTGCTGGTACCGGACTTATCTTTATTTTAAGATGGTTCTGGTGGAGGATCAACGCTTGGAGTGAGATAACGGCCATGTTTGCATCGGGAATCATCTCCATTATATTAAAATTAACGGCTGTTGGACCTTTCTTATTTGCCGCAGAAACAGGTGTTTTCCCAGATTGGGCAGAATATCCTTTTGTGGTTGTTGTTACTACGGTTATTTGGTTGGCAGCAACGTATATGACACAGCCAGAATCCAAACAGGTATTGCAGGATTTTTACAAAAAAATTCAGCCAGGAGGGCCGGGTTGGTCCAAAGTGATCAAGGATGCGAAGGACGAAAACGTAGAGATTGTGAACACTAAGGAAAAATGGAGTGTTCCAGCTGGTATTACTGCCATGTTGCTAGGTTGTGTATTAATCTACTCCTGCATGTTTGCCACTGGGTATTGGATATATGGAAAAACTACCAATGCCCTTATTTTGACCGGTGTGGCCGTGGTGTCCGGATTTTTGCTGGCACGGGCTTGGAACAAAATGAAGGATCATATTCTATAGAATATATAATAAATAACTGGTTTGTTGCCAGGCAGGAATGAATATACAGAATAGAATAATTTCCGTGGATATCTTTAGGGGACTTACCATTGTCCTTATGATTTTGGTAAATAATCCCGGTACCTGGTCCCATGTGTACGCTCCTTTTATGCATGCTCCATGGCACGGATATACTCCTACGGATCTGGTCTTTCCATTCTTTTTGTTTATCGTAGGCTGTTCCATTGTTTTTGCATATCAACACAAAGCGGTAGATTCCAAGACCTATAAAAAAATTACGATTAGAGCCCTGAAACTAGTTGGATTGGGGTTGTTCTTAGGGGCTTTTACCATACACTTTCCTTTCTTTAAGGATTTCGAAAATATTCGATTTCCAGGAGTGTTGCAACGTATTGGTGTTGTGTTCTTCTTTGCCTCGATTTTATTTATCAATTTTAGTTGGAAAACACTGGTTGGTATTTGTGCCTTTCTTTTAATTGGGTATTGGTTGTTAATGGGTTTTGTTCCTGTCAATGGAATGGCACCCACCTTTGAACGAGCCCCGAACAATTTGGCCAATTATTTGGATGTCCTTGTTTTTGGGAGCCACAGCTATAAAGCGGATTACGATCCCGAGGGATTGTTAAGTACTTTGCCTTCCATAGCTACCGCTATACTGGGGATCTTTACAGGTCTAATGTTGCGCACCAAGTGGGCTAAAAAGGAAATGCTCCTGTTCGGTATTGGATTGGCAATGTTGTTGGTGGGTTATGTGTGGGATTTGTTTTTCCCCATAAACAAGGCCCTGTGGAGCAGCAGCTTTGTGATGGTAACAGCTGGTTGGGCCAATATAATTTTGGCTATAATATATTACTTCTCCGATGTTAAGGGGATTAAGTTTGGCAGTATATTTAAATATGCCGGAGCCAATGCCATTGTTCTGTATTTTCTTTCCAGTTTCACAAGTAAAATTATGGGTTTGGTAAAAGTGAATGGGGACACTTCCCTAAAAGGCTGGCTTTTTAATACCGTATATGTTCAGGATTTTTGGTCAATGGAAACTTCTTCATTTCTGTATGGGCTTTCATTGGTCTCTTTGTATGTGTTATTGGGATATATTCTCTACAGAAAAAAAATATTTATAAAAGTCTAACTAGATGTAGTAACTTGGGGATGGCCAAGTCTCTGGAATGTTTTTAACAAGATAGGTGTTCCTATTTATCCCACCTTGGGAGAGTCCGTCTCTGGCTGGCAGGGTGGCTGTTCTTTTTAGTTGTCGAACTCCCATAAAGTAGATTTTGGTCGACTTCCATTGCCATAAACACTTCCTTTTAAACTAATTTAATAACGGGTAAACCGCATAAACAAAACCTCAAATCCTGTACGATTTTCAATCTTTAAAATAATATGGTCTTCAACATACATATTTAGCCACGCCAATAATGATGCAATGATCTTGGGTAAAGAAATCCAATCTTATTCAATCTGTTCCGGAAATACTTTTTTTAGTTCATTATAAATTTGAGTGCTCGTATTTTCCTTTGCGGAAAAGTAAATTTTCCCTCCATTTGTTTTTGTAAACAACAGATATGTTTTGCTGTCGGAATTCAATATCAATTTCACTTCCTCTCCAACACCAGTCTTAAAATATCCTTTCCTGATGCTTCCAAGGGCAAATCCGTTGGTTTTTGAGGTAATTTCAGGTAAATGGTCCACAAGGGTCACGGATGCTATATCCGACACATTTAGAGTTTCCCCGTAACTGCCCTGAAATTGGACAGCATCCGGTTCAATGATTAGTTTATTTTCCTTAAAACCCATGGCAAGGAGCCCTACTACAAGAATCAGGGTTGCCGCTAGGACATAAAGGCCAATTTTATTCCATTTGTTGCTGGACCCTTTCCAGTATTTATTGCTTTCCCTCATGAAGTAGAGATAGGCAAGTATGGGATAAACACCTATAAATATTCCACTGGCACTTTCTCCAATGGCATAGTGCAATATGAGACCGATAATAATAAACGAGGACCCCAACAACAAATGAAACTTTTTAAAATATGGGATGTACGATTTTATATCCACCTGTGTTCTTTCTTCCTCGCTCATGGTGTTATAGCCAGAGAGGAGATATTTCGAATTGTTTTCCGTAACAAGAAATGCCATGCCAATAAAAAGAAGGCCAATTCCAATTAGTATATAAAGCATAAGTATTAAACCTTAAGGTGTTGTAGGGGAGTAAATTAGTATAAATTTTTTTAAAATCAATCTTGTTAAATTGAAAACTTTACTATAATCCTTTGTTTTTTACCCTCTGAGTTCCAATAACCTGGATACATATTTTCCTATTACGTCAAACTCCAGATTGACCCTTGTTCCTATTGTATAACTTCCAAACCGGGTATGCTCATAAGTATAAGGGATTATGGCAACGCTAAAGCTGTTTTTCTGGGATCCAACTACGGTTAAACTGGTTCCGTCTATGGTTATGGATCCCTTTTCAATGGTGACATTATTCTGTAGGGAATTATAACTGAAGGTGAAAATCCAGCTGCCATCCTTTTCTTTAATATCAATACATTCCCCGGTTTGGTCCACATGTCCCTGTACAATATGTCCGTCCAATCTGGCCCCTAGTACCATGGCACGTTCCAGGTTTACAAGGTCTCCTTCACGAAGATCGTTCAAGTTGGTTTTTTCCAAGGTCTCCTCAATGGCGGTTACGGTATATTGATCAGCTGCAATTTTTACGACGGTAAGGCATACTCCGTTATGCGCAACACTTTGGTCAATTTTTAGTTCTTGGGTAATCTTAGATCTTAAGGTAATATGAAGATTGCTTCCCTCTTTTTCCAATTTTATTACTTCTCCCAAAGTTTCAATAATCCCAGTAAACATGTGTCGTTTTAATTAAGTAGTTTTGTGTTGTAAATTTAAGGGTTTATTTCATATTAAACGAAGAGACAAAATGCAGGAAACTGGAAAAATAAAATTGGGGATATCCATTGGGGATTTAAATGGGATTGGGTGCGAAGTGGTACTTAAGACATTTGAAGATTCCCGGATGTTGGACTTCTGCACACCGGTTATTTTTGCATCCAATAAAACCATCTCCCACCAAAAATCGGAGTTGGGACTGGAAATTAATTATAATGGCATACAGGATGCTTCCAAAGCAATTGATGGAAAGATAAATGTGGTGAACGTATGGAAGGAAACTCCGGTCGTAAGTTTTGGGGTGCCAACCCCTGAAAGTGGAAAATATGCCATACAGTCTTTAAGGGCGGCAGTAGCGGCCCTAAAGAATAACGATATAGATGTTCTGGTTACGGCACCTATTAATAAGAACAATATACAGGCCGAGGATTTTAAATTTCCAGGGCATACCGACTATTTGGCCAAGGAATTGGAAGGAGAAAGCTTAATGTTCATGGTAGCCGATGGTTTAAGGGTGGGCTTGCTTACCGATCATGTTGCGGTAAAGGATGTTGCAGCCAGCATTACACCGCAATTGATACGCTCTAAAATCGCCACCATTTCCAATTCCCTTAAGATGGATTTTGGAATTAGGAAACCTAAGATCGCATTGTTGGGGATTAATCCCCATAGCGGAGATAACGGTGTAATAGGTAAGGAAGATGACGAGGTTATGAGACCGGTCATCAAAGAGATGTCGGAAAAGGGGCATTTGGTCTTTGGGCCTTACTCCGCTGATAGCTTTTTTGGATCTGACAATTATAAAAATTTTGATGCTATTCTAGCCGCTTATCACGACCAGGGACTAATACCCTTTAAAACCTTGTCTTTTGGGAAAGGGGTAAACTATACCGCAGGCCTTAATAGAGTGAGAACCTCCCCAGACCACGGAACAGCCTATGAAATTGCAGGTAAAGGTGTTGCTGACAATAGCTCTTTCAAGGAAGCAGTATTTGCGGCCCTCCATATATTTAAAAATAGACAGGAATATAAGGAATTAACTGGGAATCCTTTAAAGAAACATAAATTAAAAAGACAGGGATAGGCTTACCTAAATATGGGGGCGCTACTCGGCGTGATATCATTGAATTATGGAAATTTAATCGGAATATATTTATTTCGGTCTATTTGTTGGCTTTTTACAAAATAATAGTATCTTTGCACCCGC
>TARA_R110002050_G_scaffold88375_2_pt1 | contig 49891 bp, 44 predicted proteins | sample TARA_R110002050 | Tara Oceans TARA_R110002050 (sample SAMEA4396988) | marine metagenome | biome: Polar Biome; feature: [DCM] deep chlorophyll maximum layer (ENVO:01000326); material: water (ENVO:00002006), including particulate matter (ENVO:01000060) such as... | depth 25 m
CAAACGTTTTTAGGATGAAATTGAACTATTCCAGAAATAAGATATGGTTTAAATAGAGAAATATTTAACACCTATCCAAACTGGAATTCTAAATATAATTCTCTTTCCATTATTCTTGGATATAGTATCTTTTAAAAACAATAACTTTAATGAAGTTTTAGAAAACTAAGCAGTTCCAATTAGGGGAAGCTAACAAAAATGCATAGCCATCGAAGGGAATGGCTATGACATCTTATACAGAAAACCTTGTGCACAATAATGACGAATCGTATGAAATTAATATCAACTGTTATTCTGATTGCTACAGCGTTAAGTGTTTATGGACAAAACAAAGTATTTGACAATTGGACTGAAAAAGAAAAAAAGCAGTATCAGATACTGACTGAATTAGCAAAATATGTAAACGGAAAGGATAGTACTGAACTATCTAAGAAAATCCTATTTGACAAATACGTTGAATTAAACTACGTACTAAAAGACACATCAGAAATACATAAGAAGGAACGGTTAAAGGCTTTTGATGGATTATTCTACTATTTCCGTAAAACGGTGGATAGCATCGGATTAAAAAATTTGGATGCCAAACCAGTTCGATTTTATAAAAACCACAAGATTTATGAGCCATTTGATAAGGACGTGGCAATGGAGAGCATTAGTGGCAAAAAAATGTACACTCAGGATTCCAATGTTTTTGCTTATTATCAAAAGAAAGAACCTGAAGAGCCATTAGGAACATTGCTATTTGATTCAGAAACTGACAAATTGGTTGCTTGGATTATGCTAAAGCAAGGCAGATACAAATATTTTCTAACCTTCAATCTATTTTAATTACTGTGCACATCATAACCTATGAAGTAATGCGGGCAAAGGTTTTGAATCGAATCGTTTGCGTATTTTTATGTGATCGCAACATCTTTGGGATTTACTCTTGTGATTTCTATTTTTTGGAAAGGAATACGTAATAACGCTGTGCTAATTTGGGAATTGAAGAATAATTACAAAACAAAAAGCTTTGGCTAAGGGCTTAAACGGAAAGGTCAGTGCTTGTCCACTACCCCACTTGCCTTAACCGGGTCGTTGTGGTGCATTCGGCAAATTAAATAATTCTTGACAGATGTTTGCCCTCCTCCTTTGCTTCTTTTCCCCCTGTTGCTTAAGCCATTCCCCATTTTTAGTGTAGGTAAATGTGAAGCAGTTTAAAATGATAAAGACGTATCCTTTAGAAAAATGTTTTCCTTTGTAACAGATAGATTAACTTGATACCTTAGTATCGTGATTTTAAAGAAATATGAACAATAACGATAAAGAGCACTTCCAAGAGAACAGTCCCTTTTATTTCCCATTGGAAGTTACCCCAAGAAAAGGGCTACTACCTATATCACGGGAAGACTATGAAGACAAGCCCAGTGGTGACATCTTTGGTAAAATACAGGATGCCGGGATGAAGTGGAACCCTGAAGATGTAAATCAATCAGAATTCCTTATAATGAGTACTGCTGGAGGATTAAAGAACGGTGAAGAGACACTGGCACTGGGCATGCACTCAGGACATTTCGAATTGGGAGATGCCGCAAAGGTTGCTGCAAGTACTTTCAAAAACCTGTTTGCCAAACCCTATTATGTATCGGTATCAGATCCTTGTGACGGACGTACCCAAGGCACTACAGGTATGATGAATTCATTGGCCTATCGCAATCATGCCGCCACAGTTTTAGGAGATTTAAGACGCTCTTTGCCCAATCGCAAAGGCGTAATGGGCATCGCTACTTGTGACAAAGGCCTACCTGCGATGATGATGGCATTGGCCAATGAATCCAATCTTCCAACGATTATTATGCCCGGTGGGGTAACATTGATCGCCAAAGGAATCAAAGACTTGGGTTCGGTACAGTCTTTACCATCGCTTGTTTCCCACAAAGAAATATCCTTGCAAGAGGCACAATCCCATGGATGTGCTTCTTGTGGGACACCAGGGGGCGGTTGTCATTTTTTGGGAACAGCAGCCACCTCCCAAGTCATAGCAGAAGCATTGGGAATGGCATTGCCACATTCGGCACTGGCCCCCTCTGGTGGTAAGATTTGGTATGCCCTTGCCAAAGATTCAGCAATTGCTCTGGTAAATCTGGCAAAAAACAATATAAATACCAGTCAGATCCTTACTCAAGATGCCGTTTACAATGCTATGGTAGTACATGCAGCTTTTGGCGGATCTACTAACCTCTTACTGCATATCCCTGCTATAGCCCATGCAGCGGGACTACAGATGCCTACTCGAGAAGAATGGGAGGATATTAACCGAAAAACGCCACGATTGGTCAATGTGCTTCCAGCAGGGAAGTACTCCACAGCACACGTTTATGCTGCCGGAGGAGTACCAGAGGTAATGATACATTTGCGAAAATTAGGGCTACTCAAAGAAGACTGCCTCACCGTTACAGGAAAAACCTTGGGCGAGAATTTGGATGTCTGGGAACAGGGCGGCAAAATGTTCTCTTGGGAAGCAGAGAATAAAAGAGATAGGCGTCAACAAGTACGATTTAACCTCCAATCATTTAATCCCGATGCACATCCTGATAAAGTGATACTATCCCCTGAAGCGGCGAAGAAGGCCAAGATGAAAAGCACCTTGACTTTCCCCTCCGGAAACTTGGCACCAGAAGGAGCGCTGATCAAAAGCGGTGCAATTGCTCCTGAGATGATCGATGGCAACGGCATATACTACAAAAAAGGAGTTGCTAAAGTATTTGTCTCTGAAGCAAACGCCATTAAGGCAATTAATCATGGAGAGGTAAAACCAGGTCATATTGTAATATTGATTGGGACAGGGCCAAGTGGCACAGGAATGGAAGAAACCTTCCAAATCACAGGTGCTCTTAAACAATTATCCTTTGGAAAAGAGATAGCCCTGATTACCGACGGACGTTTTTCTGGCGTTTCCACAGGTGCATGTATAGGACATGTTGGTCCAGAGGCTCTGGTAGGAGGACCTATCAGTAAGGTTCAAGATGGAGATGTCATTGAGATCAAAATTGATTGTGATAATCTAAGTGGTAGTATAAACCTAATAGCCTCGCACAGCGATCCCGATGCCGAACTAAGTGAAGCCGACATAGCACAATTGTTTTCAAGCAGATCACCACATCCAGAACTTCGGCCACATCCAGAATTGCCCGATGATATTAAAATTTGGGCAGCAACGCAGAGCGGTATATGGGAAGGATGCGTACAGGATGCCGATCGGATTTTGAAGATTGTGAAAGCAGGAATGGATGTTTTGAAATAAGAAAAAGTACAACACAATACGTATGGACGCATATCTGCCCCTATCCTGTAGGGATGGCGACATATGGTAACTCGTTTTGTTATAAAAGATAAAAAGGGTTGTAATATTATTTGGAAATGTTTTATTTCCAAATAAGCTGGAAAGACATGTACATAGAGGGTTTCAAAATTCCATTTAGGAATCCATAACTTAGAGGTCACGAGTTCAACCCTCGTTCTAACTACATTATATAAATCACCCAAAACAGGCCTTCAGCCCTTTTGAGGATAATAGTTTTTAAAATACTAGCCGTGTAGGTAAAAAATAATTGAGACTTGATATTATTTTCTTGTGCGGTTTTCACTTAATTGACCTTACCAAACCAGTCTTCACTTCAAGTCCACGTGGCTAATGCGTACAAGCGGACTACGTTGCAGCACATTAGCTCTTCATGAAAACGAGAACTAAAACGTACACATTACCCACGCCCCATCGGCCATGGAATTCTATTGGGGTTGGATAATATGGAACCCTGACCGACAAGAGGTACAACACCTAAAAGTATTTGGACATGTATACCATTTAGACGTTCGTAAAATAAATCTTCCCAATATAGGAGGAACAATATTTTTTGTTTGAATTCCCTTTGGGAATTATCCAATATAATGTTCTGTTATTGGTTCTTTACCAAACGTACGCTATCAGCAAAAGTTCCGGGTGGATTTGTAAACCTGAAGCTAGACGGACTTGCAGCTTCAATTTTTCTTCTAAAGGGGTTTCCTACCCCAGTATCAGTGTCTGCCCATAAATATGCTTTAATGTCTATTGAACTGTATACGCCGTTCGACCTGTATCCAGACATTGGGATATTCAATCCAGAGGATCCGCCCACTTTCATTTTTGTGCCTTGGTCCGTTCCTCTTGTTGTGTCTTCTCCATTAATATTTAAATCGCTTGCAGGCATTCCTAGTTCAGTTTCCAATATTTTCCATTCAGCATCCGTTGGCAAGTGCCAGCCTGTTGGAATTGCAGCTTGTACAGTAGCCCATTCGTACAATCGGCCATAGTTTGCATCGTTGGATATATCATCATCGTAACTATATGATCCTGAAGAATTGTAGACTAAATTCTCCGTCATCCAAACCTGAGATCCAATTTTAATTGTTCCATATGTATGACCATCCCTAGTGTCCGTAAATGATCCAGTGAACAATGTCACAAAACTTCTCACTTCACTTGAAGTCACGTGAGTAGTTGATTTTGCATCTACGCGAAAATGGTAGGTTGTTCCCAATTCAAGTTCGATTGAAGTGAAGGATAGAGCGGTTTGATTAGGACTGACCAAGTCTAAGTTTGCTGAATTCGTTCCTAAATACACATCATAAGTAATGGCATCACCTTCGGCATCAGTGAAAGCCATCCAACTAATTGTAATAGGTGTATTCACATTTGTCGCGTTAGGCGCTGGTGCCTGATCAAAGATCACTATTGAAGGAGCTGAGTCTGTCTGGGAGGCAGAACAGCCGTTGGAATTTACAGTTTCTCCTGATTGTGTCCCTGGACATAAATCAATAGCATCCGTAACCCCATCACCATCAGAGTCCTTTTGACTACCTGAGCATCCTTGAGCATCTACAGCTTCTCCTGTTGGTGTATTTGGACACTGATCCAACTCATCATTAACTGTATCCCCGTCTGAATCAGTTTGAGTAGAGGAGCATCCAATAGAGCTCACTTCTTCTCCTGAAGGGGTATTTTCACATTGGTCTAGATTATCTGTTACTCCGTCTCCGTCCGTGTCCTTTTGACTAGCTGAGCATCCTTGCGCATCTGCTGTTTCTCCTGTTGGGGTATCGGGACACTGATCCAATCCATCATTAACTGTATCCCCGTCTGAATCAGTTTGGGTAGAAGAGCATCCAATCGAGCTCACTTCTTCTCCGGAAGGGGTATTTTGACATTGGTCTAGATTATCTGTTACTCCATCTCCATCCGTGTCCTTTTGACTATCAGAACAACCTTCACTATCAACCGTTTCTTCCGATGGCGTGTCTGGACATTGATCCAATCCATCAGCAACAGAATCTCCATCAGAATCAGTCTGAGACGAAGTACAACCATTACTATTAACGGGTTCTCCCAGGGGAGTTCCTGGACACAAATCCAAATCGTTCAGAATACCATCTCCATCCATATCTTGCTGATTTTCTGCACAACCCTTATCATCAACTGTCAACCCTTGACCAGTGTCCGGACATTCATCTAAATTATCGGTAATACCATCAAGGTCAGTATCTCTCTGGCTAATGGAACAACCTGTTTCATCTACTGTTTCACCCTCTGGGGTATCGGCACATTGGTCTACATCATCAAATACAGAATCTCCATCAGAATCTACTTGACTTTCCGAACAGCCATCCATATTTACAGTTTCCCCGGTAGTGGTTTCAGGACACTTGTCAATATCGTTCGGAACCCCATCACCATCCGTATCCTCTTTTTCAAAAACGGCGATAACCTCTGTGTCCGATTGTATTGTAAATGAATAGGGATTATCTGTCCCTGTAATATCGCCACTCCAATTCTTAAAATAGAATCCATTGGAAGGAGTTGCTGATATGGTCACCTTTTCTCCTGATTCAAATGTACCTTGGTTAGGGCTAATACTTCCTCCATCTATAGGAGATACATCACCTGTAAATTCATAAATGGTAATTTTTTCTTTGGAGCATGAACCAATTACGAACAGGAAAAGTGGGATTATGATAATTAAGGAATAAAATATTTTTTTCATTGTACATTTTGTTAGGCATGTTATTTAACTGCAATTCAATAAAAAAATATTCTATTGGGGGAACGAATTATAAAGATTAAAATTTACTTTAAAATTGTAAATCAAAAAATTAAAATCGATGTAATAACAATATTAAGGTATGAACGATTATTCTTGAAACCTTTTTAACTAATTATATGGATTCGGATTGTCATTATGTACTACGTACTTTATATTAAAAATTAATTATATTTATCCTTACATACTGTGTTACAATGGAAAGTATTCAAGTCCTGTCCCCAATTATAGCCAAACCGCTGCGCTTGAATAGGGAAAAACAACGTTGAGAAATAAAAGTGAAAGGTGGCAAACAAATTTATTTTTTGGAAAGGATACTCTAAGGAAAGTAGGTATGAAGCCCTTGATAAAATTAATCAGATTATAAATAGGTCGGGAGATGTTGTAGACGTAAAGCAGTTTTCTGATATTTCAATGTCTTTAAGAATTGAAGTTGAAGAGCAAAAAATAGAAAAACTTTATTTGGACTTAAAAAATTATATAGAGCTGGATGATTTTGATATTTTGGAATCAAGTACAAATAGTGAAAGAACAATATTTTTAAACATTTCCTTTTCACTGGGTAAAGGAAATATAGAAGTTGCCGTTCCCTATGTATAACCGTTAAATTTTAAATGATTAGGAATACGAAACTATGTTTAACAACCTTCCCTATGAAAAGCACCGGTCCTACCGGATTTTTATGGACCTGGACGTTAGCTCATATCCATACCTTTAATCCCAATTGAAAATTCTGAGTAGTAAGGGATTCTATTTTACCATTGCAGGCAGGGCCATTATTGATCAATAGACCATAGAATTATGGAAATAAAAAATGAAAATAATTGAAACGACACTTCCGAACCATTCGTTGCTGAATTCTTCTGGCAACACATACGACTATGTGGATAGTTTTCAAGCTAGCCTGTATGACCACGGAAATAAATTTACATCTACGGATATAGGCAGGGCATTTTTTTCAAGTGGACCAAAATGGGTAGAAAGGCTATTTGCCCTTAGAAATAAAATGGTATCCATTTTCGGGCTTAAAACCTCTGGTGATATAACCAAGAGGGAAAGGCAGCTCCAAAACTTTAAATGTGAACCAGGAGAACAAATGGGACTTTTTAAAGTGTTCGCCAAAACCGAAAACGAAGTCATTTTAGGGGAAGATGATAAACATCTGAATTTTAGGGTCTCACTATTTTTGGCACCTCATGCATCTGGAACCAAAAATAAGGACATCACCCTTACCACAACCGTAGAATTTAATAATTGGTTTGGTAAATTATACTTTCTTCCTGTTCGACCTTTCCACAAGCTAATTGTTCCAACCATGTTGAAAGGAATAATCAATAAATTGAAAATAAAGAAGTAAAAACTAAATGATAAATAAAAACGGACCATTAATAACCCTAGTAATAACTAGCAATTGTTGTATTTTTTTTTTTAAAGTGTCTAATCCTTGGTTGTGAAATTTATTGTAATTTAAAATACGCTACTAGTTGTTCTATCACTCTACCTAACTTATACTGTAAAAGTCCCTTTTAATATGATTTACATAACCCAGCTTATATACCTTAATGAAGGGCAGGAGGACGTTTTTCATCAGTTTGAGGATCTTGCTATTCCCACCATTTTAAAATACAATGGTAGACTTACCTTAAGGATTAGACCCACAGAGGATTCCGTAATTGAAAAAAATACGGAGACCCCCTATGAAATTCACTTGGTGGAGTTTAATTCCCAGGAAGACTTTGATAATTTCAAAGAAGACGAAGAACGTAAGAAGTTCTTGCATTTAAAGGAAAAGTCGATCAAATCTTCCATCTTAATCCAGGGAACCAAGTTATAGCTGTATTAAACCTGAGATTAATCCAGTATTCCATAAAGATCCTAAGTCATTTATATAATTTTTGGTACTCCTAAAGGTAGTATTACATTTTTCCTACGGTCCCTAGAATAATTTTGGTTGATTAATTCTAATGGAAAACATTTAAAAAGGTGTTCTCAGGCTGGTATAACTACTTTGCCAAATGATAAATGTAGCCTCTTCATCGACCTATTTAGAAATTACTGCCCTTTAATTTATTAGTCAAAACTCAATTTTGAAAAGTCAGTAAGACGCACTTAAAATTGAAAGTTGAACTAATCCCGCCTTTTTATGCGGGATCAAGGTTCAATACCTCGACCCTAGGGTCGATTCCTATTAATGGGTTCAGGGCCTGCCTTTGTCGGCAGACAGGCCTTCCTTTGTCGGCAGACAGGCCTGCCCTGAGGTTTAACACCTTTTATTGATTGCCTATTAGCTACAATCCAAGAACTGTCCACCACCTTGATAATCAGTGCTCTATGTGACCTGGATATATATAAGCACATTTAAGTTGCCAAACAAATATTAAAAAAACAGATTATTAACATTTTTTTTTAACCTTTATAAAATATAAAGAATAAAAATGACCTTAGACTACCCCTCGATATTGTTTTTTTTAGCTCTGAATAATTTATTTATTATTTCCCTCTTCATTTATCAATATTTCTATCATCACAAACAATGGTATTTTTTGCTAGTGGCACTGGGTATAACGTTTCAAACGATTGCCATTATTCTACACGGAAATAGTGATTTTTTACCACCAATCCTTGCTTTGCGCATTAATAATTTATTAATGATTGCCTGTTTTACCTTTACTTCGTTTGGTCTTATCTCTTTTGATGGTAAGAAGCGAAAAAAACTGTTACGGATTTTTGTTGTTTTTGCATTTCTATTTTATGCCGCCATTGTAATCGCTGAAAAAAACAATACCATTATGAATGTTATACGGATAATTTCCTGCTCATTTTTCTATGCGATAGGTGCTTATTATCTATTTTTCAATAAAAATAAATACAAGTTTTCCATTCTTTTAAGCGGGGTGCTTCTTTTATATTCCATATTCCAGCTCTTTCGCGCTTATAATATATACCAAATTGGCGATTCATATGTTTTCCTCAAAAGCTCTACCTTCAATAATTGGTTCCTTATAATTTCCATCCTTGTAATTAGTGCCATCAGTATTGGTTACATTATGCTTTTAAAGGAAGTAGATCAAAAAACAATACTTGAAAAAAATAAAATCATTGAACAGGATAAGCTTAAGCTTGAAGCGTTGAACCAAACCCAAAATAAACTTTTTTCAATTATAGCACACGATTTAAGAAGTCCGTTCAACAACATTTTATGCCTTTCCGAACTGCTCTCTGAAAAGGTTGCTACCACCGAAAATTCGGAATCTGAAGAGTTTGTTGATCTAATAAATACAACTGCCAAAAATACCCTGAGTCTACTTGACAATTTATTAAATTGGGCAAAATCACAAACCGGAGAACTTGGTTTCAGCCCAGAAAAAATTAACCTGTCCAAAGTAATACTGCATATTATTGAACTTAAATTGTCCCAGGCTAAGGCCAAGAACATTTCTTTGCATTTTTCCGCCACAGACGAAATTGAAATAAGTACTGATGAAAATATATTAAGAACTGTTTTACGGAACTTAATTTCGAACGCCATAAAATTCACAAATCCTGAAGGACATATAAATGTTGTAGTCAATTAAAATCATGACCATGTAGAAATTTCCATTGTGGACAATGGAGTGGGAATGGACGACACTACAATCCATAAAATCTTCGATCTATCCACCAGTGTCACCCTACCAGGTACTGCAAACGAAAATGGTTCCGGTTTAGGTTTGGTTCTATGCAGGGAATTTGTGGAACTACTGGATGGACATCTTTGGGTGGAAAGTGAAGTAGGAAAAGGGAGTAATTTTAAATTTACCCTGCCCTTTCATATTCCAGAACCGGAATTATTGAATCCGGTTTATAGCAAGGTGATAGTATAACTGTAGAGATCTTACGGGCACCGTGGTTTACATTCCGGCGCAGAGGAATACACTGCTTACTATTAATCCATACGGATGGAGTTCCTACCTAAACCAAGCGACCCAGGGTAGCATACTTGGATAAATTGATCAAATAAGGGTGTGCAACTTAGCCCCTATTTTACTTTCGGTGCTAGTACCCTATAGAAAATCCCCAATCCAATTCCCTTCACTTATCACTATTTTCGGCCATTTATTTTAAATTATATACACCGTAGTCCCAAATAGGAAATCCAGCGTCTTCATAAGAAATGGTGTGTTACAACGGATAATTCTGTATTTCATCGATGTGGCAAGTACCGAAATCAATATTTGCTACCTTAGAAGTAAAGAATCCAATACTTGACCGTAATACTCTTCTCTTGGCTCCAGTGAAATCTTTATTGGATCTATGGGCAAAATCGTCTGGTTGGATTATAGGTCGTTAAAACAGTTATATTGTGACTTGTGCTTTTATTGTATGCTGGCCCTCATGGTTGACAATTAAAAATCCTAGGAAAACATTATATGGGTAATACTGCCATTTATTTTAAAACTAAATTCATTAAGAACGCTCCATTCATTTTTATGATGCTCTTTTGGGCAACAGCTTCTATACACTCACAATCGACCTCTATTGACAATACCAAAACCGAAGCTGGAAAAATTGACAGTCTGATACAGCACAGTTATGAAAAAGGCATGTTCAATGGTGCTATTTTGGTAAGTAGAGGGGATAAAATTATTTATAAAAATGCCCTAGGTTATGCAGACAAGGACAATAATCGAAAACTAAACATAGCTTCCGTTTTTTATTTGGCATCTGTGTCAAAACAATTTACAGCAATGGCGATTATGATTTTAAAAGAGCAAAAGAAGCTCTCTTATGATGATAAATTATCCAAGTATTTCCCTGAGTTTCCGGACTACGCCAATACTGTTACCCTAAAACATTTAATGACCCATACTTCGGGTATAGCGGACCACTATAGATTGGGTATTTATAGAAAGGGACTTAGGGATAAGGACGTATTGGAGGCCCTTGTAAAACAAAAGGAATTGGATTTTAAGCCTGGGGACGAATTCAGATATAGCAATGGGGGTTATGTGCTTTTATCACTAATAGTTACAAAAGTCTCGGGCATGCCCTTTCATAAGTTTATGGAAATAAATATTTTTAGGCCCTTGGGCATGAACAATACTTTGGTGTATGACGAATCTGCACCAGCTATTGAAAACAGAGCTGTTGGGTATAACCAAGCGGGGCAGTTGGATGATTATGAAATTTTCACAACGGGTGCTGGTGGTATGTTTTCCACGCTTGATGATCTACATCTTTGGGATCGGGCACTGTACACGGAACAGTTGATTTCGCATGCTGCCCTTGAAGAAGCATTTACCCCCGCAACCCTAAATAATGGGGAATTGACCAAGTACGGTTACGGTTGGGGAGTTTCTGAAGGAGATGGTCAAAAGGTAGTACAGCATACAGGGGGACTTGCAGGCTATAGAACCTTTATAAAACGAAATCTATATAATAAAAGTTGTTATATTATACTTACCAATCACGGTGATACATCCAATACTACGGCCATTAAAACAGCCTTGGATGAAATTTTGGAAGGAAAATGACGATAATTTTAAGATTTCCTATTTTAGCTTTAGGTCCCCATAACCAGAAAAAATAAAATGTCTAAAAAGTACACCAAACGTATCCTTAAAATTATATTTATTTTAGCAAGTATAGGCTCCTTGTATTTCGTACCATGGATTTTGGTAAAGGCGTGGATCTTGCCGTTGCCCGATACGGTGCAAGAACAAGTAAATGAAGCCATTGAACATGGTTTTGACGGTATGATAGTATATGTGGATCAAGCTGGGGAAGCAGCGGGGTTTTACGCCGGAGGCTGGCATGACCGTAAAAATAAAATACCTGCCTACCCCCAGGCCTTATTCAAGATTGCCAGCATTACCAAACTATATGTGGCCGTAGCTACCGCAAAATTGATCAAGGCCCAACGTTTGTCGTTGAACAAAACGCTTGCGGATTACTTTCCTGAACTTGTGGGTAGAATTGAAAATGCAGAAAAAATTACCTTGAAAATGATGCTACAGCACCGTAGCGGTATCCCCAATTTTGTAGATCACCCCAATTATTGGATAAACCCTCCAAAAAATAAACAAGAAACACTTGATTATGCCTTGGATTTACCGGCCGACTTTGCACCGGGGGAGGATTACGGCTATTCAAACACCAATTATATGCTAATTTCCGATCTCATTGATAAAGTGTTGGGCTATGGCCATCAACAATATATCAAGGAGGAAATTTTAACACCACTAGGACTAAAAAACACATTCGGCTCCCTAAATGAAGTGAATTTGGACGATGTTATGAGTGGCTATTATGTTGGCTATGAGGAAGATTTCAAGACTGACAATACGGGTTTGATGCTCGCCACTGCAGAAGATGTGGGTAAATTCTTGAGGGCCCTGAACGATGGATCCGTGTTTAACGAAGGGGAACAGGAAATATATTCCTCCATATACGTGTACGAGCATACAGGCCTGCTCGTGGGTTATCAGAGCATGGCGGAATATCATAAAGACTTGGATACAGTGGTTATTCAATTTAATAATACCACGGATTTTAATGGCTATGAATGGAATTTAGCGGAAATCATATATAGCAGAATTGTAAAAATTATAAGACGGGATAAAGACTCATAACAAAATATAAACCATTGCATTAAAGGCTTTCCGAAAAGAAGGTGGTAGCTACATTCCATATCTGTTCGTTGGCTTAAAACAAAAACCAGGAATTATGAAAAAGATATTTTACGTATTTCTATTATTGATCAATTTTAGTTGTAGTAGTACTGATGATAGTGAAATTGATGAACAGCAAGACCCCATTACAGTTGCTTCCCTTGAGATTTCATCCACATCCGGATCTATATTGGCAGATGGCAGTGACACAGTGACGTTTTCTGTAATAGCCCGTGATAAAAATCAAAATACCATTCAAAATTCCAATTTTGATATTTATATTGATGGGAATCTCCATGACTCCAGTACTTTTAGTACCAATACGGCTGGACAATATAAGGTGTATGCCAAAATGGATCTGGTTAAATCGAATACGATTACGATTACTGCAGAAGAAGTTCAAGTAAATTTAACCAGTATTAACTTAAATGCCAACACCTCTTTAATTATTGCCGATGGAAATTCCAAGGCAGAATTATCCGTTATCTTTTATGATGAAAATAACAGTCCTGTTGATAATGTTGATTATGAAATAGTTGATAATGTTGATTATGAAATAGTTGATAATGATACTGTATTGGATAATCCCAATTTAGGATATACCACTACAGTAAGTGGAATTCACGATTTAAAAATACAGGCTAAGGGTATTGAATCGAATACCATACAATTAAACGCCAGGGTAAATGTTGATTATCCTACCATTTCCGTTCCCGTAATTTTTCATATAGTACATTTTGGAGAAAGCATTGGCTCAGGGACAAACCTATCACAAGGTCAAGTTACAGCGCTTTTGGACAAACTCAACAAAGGTTTTTCAAATCAATACAACTCTGAGAATCCGAATGCTGTGGATACCAAAATTGTTTTTCGACTTGCAAATTTGGATTCCAATGATGTTCAATTACCCGAACCTGGAATAAATAGAATTGACGGGAGTACATATGATGATGGGGTTCCTGCATTTCCTGATAGTTTTGATATTGCAAATGATAAAAAATTAGCTATTAATGAATATTGGAATTTGGGACTGGAAACCATATGGGATCCAAAAATGTATTTAAACCTATGGATAGGTCCGGACCAAGAAGCTAGGGGAAGTGCCTCATTACCCTGGATTTATGAATCCTATTCTCTTGACGGTTTGGTTAGTATTCCCGATAATTCCGAACTTGAACCTAATAATGATACTTTTCCGAGTTTTTGGTTGGATACCAACAATGCTTTAACCAGTACTGCCATAATACATGAAGTGGGACATTCCCTGGGGCTATTGCACGTATTCTCCAATTACAATTGTACTACGAGTGATTATTGTCAGGATACCTATTCATACATCTTCAATGAACCAAACCAACCTTGTTCCGATAATTTAGGTGGAAATATCAATGACAATTTTATGGATTATACGGGTATTTACAATACCTTTAGTTATGAGCAAAGGGAAAGAATACATCACGTCTTCGAATACGGCTTATGGCTCAATGAATTAAAAAACTCCAATAAATAATTTATACCGACAATGGTAAGTAGCAACCAGTCCTACATGGTTATTGTGTGGGGCGTTAGGCACAGGATCAATTTGCCAGGCTTGGCGGAAGGCAATACGGCCCTAGACCGATGGTTTGTATGTATACACTGACTTGTTGCTACAGCCGGAAGTTGGCTTACATTGTGAAAAACCGAGTAACCAATTAAAATCATGAAAAACCTTTTCCTATTTGTGTTTATTATTCTCGGTTTGATCAGTTGTAAACAGCAAGAAAAACCTATAGATATTGAAAACCAGAATAATCAAATAGTCATTGGACAATTGGACAGTATTTACTCCGAAATTTTGGACGAATCCCGTGAACTGTGGATACATATTCCAGAAAGTGCAAAAGATAGTTTGTCCTACAAAACTACATATCCAGTAATTTACTTGTTGGATGGTCCATCAAATTTTAATTCCGTAACTGGAATTATTGAGCATTTAAGCGGTAATATGATTGTTCCAGAAATGATTATTATTGGTATAGCCAATACAAATAGGTCTTTAGATTTGACACCTACAAAAGTAGATATTGATGTTATATCAGGAGATAGTATTCAATATCCATCAGGTGGTGGAAACAAATTTCTTGATTTCATTGAAAAAGAATTAATACCATATGTGGAAAAAACTTATCCTACCACTACCTATAAAACTTTTGTTGGTCATTCTTTTGGAGGTTTAAGTGTTATCAATGCCTTAGTAAATAGAAAAGAGCTTTTTAATAATTATGTTGCAATAGACCCCAGTTTATGGTGGGACAATCGTGCTTTTTTAAATATCGCAGATTCTATTTTATCGACAAATAAATTTGATAATAAAGCACTATACGTCGGTGTAGCAAATACAATGGAATCCGATATGGATATTGGCAAAGTTCAAAATGACAATATTCCCGACACCTATTTCACAGTTCATATAAAATCAATATTACAATTTGTTAATTCCCTCGACACTAAAAAAGATAATGGACTTTTATTTGAATGGAAATACTATGAAAATGACGACCATGGAAGTGTGCCATTTATTACCGAATATGACGCTTTCAGATTTCTTTTTTCCTGGTACAAATTGAATGGAGTAAATGATTTCTACTCGGAGAAGTCAACTTTGAATGCTAAAGAAATAATAAAAATAATCAGCTCCCACTATGCGAATATTTCAGATCGATTTGGTTATCAAGTAATTCCACCTGAAAAATATATTAACTCAATCGGCAAAGGATTTATGCACAATAATATGCCTGAAAAAGCATATAGCCTCTTGAATTTAAATATTAAAAACTATCCGAAAAGTGTTAATGTATTTGAATCTATGGGGGATTATTACTTATTTCAATCTGACACTTTAAATGCTATCAAAGAATTTAAAAATGGACTTAAAATTAGAGAAAAGGCAACACTAAGGGGAAAATTGGAGAGATTGGAGGATTGAACTCTGTAAAAAACAAGGAAGTGCCAACAAAGCGCTTAAACAATACGGCTTCGGGCTTTACGAAAGGTCTGTGTATATTTATAAAGTCGCTATATTGAAAATTACGCGATAGCGAAATATTCAGTTTTGGCTATGGACAACAAAAAACATAAAGCCAACCCGCCCGAACGTACGCGTTCGGTACGGGCGGGCAACAAAATTTAGCTACGTACCCAGTACATGTCAAAAAGCTTGGCAAGCGGAAACGGAAAGTTTCCTTGCCCTTGCATAGCCTGCCATTGTGCGCCATTCAGGCTTATAAAGTGATTTTATTTATTAATCAAAAAATATAATTATGAAAAGAATATTCAATTATCTAATGGTTATTATGCTGACCGTCCAATTTTCATATTCTCAAAATATATATAAGAACTTCAAATGGCCTGAAAAGAAAAAGGCCGCAGTCTGCTTAACATTTGATGATGGTCAAGATTCACATCTGGATAATGCCATACCCCTACTTGATTCCTATAATATGAAAGCAACTTTTTATTGTCCTGGGAATAAGGAGTCTTTACATAATCGCATCGCTGAATGGAAAAAGATCGTTGAAAATGGCCATGAGCTTGGCAATCATTCTTTATTTCATCCATGTGATGGTAGATTATTCGATTGGGTTACACCAGAATATGACTTAAACAATTATTCCAGGGAACAAATGCGCATGGAATTATATACTGCCAACACTCTCTTAAAGGCTGTTGATGGAAAATCGAATAGAACTTATGGTTATACCTGCTCAAATTTTAAAGTGCAGGGCGATTCAACCTACGTTGATATAGTGAAGGAACTATTTTCGGCCGCAAGAAGTGATGGCCCTATACCAAAAACCATGGAAAATATAGACATTAATTTTATGCCTAGTTGGTGTGTAGACAGTCATTCAGGCAAAGAACTTATCGATTATGTAAAAGAAGCAAGAAGTAATGGGACCATTGCCACTTTTATGTTTCATAGCGTGGGTGGTGGTTACTTAAACGTATCCAATGAAGCTTTACAGGAACTGTTGGCTTATCTTAAAGAAAATGAACAGGATTATTGGGTAGATACCTTTTTTAATGTTACTGAATATATATCAAATCAATAAGTCAATATTGAATAAATTAGTGGGTTGAGATTAAAGAACGTTGACGGAAATTGGAAAACACGCAATACGCAACATTGGCTAATTCTATGGTTATTAAGCCTGCCCACTTATTTGATTAAAATAAAATTTACCATATAGATGTTATCATACCTTTCAACCCCACTACACCTGACAATTGGATTTTTTCTCCTATCGGTTTTGTCGCTTTTTATTTTTGGTAAGGACCAAGCGGAGAGTTTGTGGAACATTGGAGGTCTTGTATTTGCTTGCTATCTCATCTTCAGCTCTATACTTATTCTGTTTGTTGATACGGGATGGGGTTATTTTTTGTCAATTCTGGGCTATTCTTTACTTTATCTCGTTTTTACCGGCATTTTAATTCAAATTATAATTCAGATAAAGCAGCTTCCAGGTTCCAATGAGTCTGCCATGATATTCCTGATTATAATATTTCATCCTCTTCTTCTGCTTTTTTTTAAATTAATCAAATGGTTGTTTTCAACGTTTGCGCAAAAATGAAGCTAAAAGACTAGAGACAGCAACCATATTATGATCTACAATTTTGAGTTCCACAGCTAAAGAAAAATACGCCCTAAAATTTCGCCATGTGCATGGTGTAAAGAAAACGCCTATTTATAGACTTTCCCGAAACGACCAATATTAAATGGCTATGGTACCGTTCAGTTCCCAGCTGATTGTGTTTTGGGATTCGTAACCACTATTCCGAAAAGCGGATCGTTTTACTTGCTTGGCCTACTTGCCGAACCGTTATGTACAACCTAAACCCAATGAGACATTATATTATTCGGTTTTCTCAATATTGTTTTTCAAATACAACCATATAACCTTTATAGATTATATTTCTGCTTTATAACCAAATCATGTTATATTTAATATTTATTATGAATGAATCTTATACAGTAATTGATGTTATTGTAAAAAAGTTGGCCTAACTCCACTATCCCTTACATAACACTTTAATTTGTATTAGCATCAATGCATTTAGCGATCCTTTAGGGCTATGGGATTGTTCACATACTTCCATCCATTTTAAACTTAAGCTGGGTGTCACTGCTCCATGTCTCTCCCGCCTTTACCTCCATTGGGGTATCATTCACCAGGTTGCGGTAATATTTGCTGTAATTGGTAACATCCCAAATAAATTGAATGGCCACATCATTGTTTATGTTAAACTCGCTCCCCACCACCACAGAGGTACCATTGGATTTGTTCCAGACATAGGCTGTATTGCCCATATCATTTATTTTTCTGTCTCCCGATCTGTCCAAAGTATATACCTCCGAAGTGTCCGATTGGCAAAACTCCCCTATGTCCGTTGCAATACAGGAAATGGACATATATCCTATGGCTATGGTACCGTTCAGTTCCCAGCTGATTTTGTTTTGGGATTCGTAACCGCTATGCCGAAAAACAGATCGTTTTACATGCCTGGCCTCAATAGCGGGTTTTAACTTGCTGGTCTCCCCTTCCCTGGCCGTTCTAAACATTTTGGACGTTTGTCTATAGCTAAATTCCCGGCAAGGCCTTAAGGATTTCAAAGTATTTGGGATAAGCGTTTTTCCTATATAAAAAGGAACAATAGTTTCCCATTGTTCCTTTTGCAACTCAATCAACTCAATTCAAGTTTTTAGGTGTTGGGCAATCCTTTAAAAAAGATCACACCTTTACTCACTAGGTGGGATTGAATACTCCGACACCGAAACGACAATCTGAAAACAGCAAGTCTAATTTCAATATTGACCGGACGAATAGCTTTTACATTCAAATATGGTGTACCTACGATACCCGGAGATAAACACAAGGAAATAGCCGCCCAATTGAATATTTCCGAAAAGGCTGTGGAAAAACATATTAGTCGCGCTACCCAAAGCATAAAAAAATGGTTCAAGAACAAGAAAAATAATTTGCTCCTGGTATTTTTAAATTTTTTTCACTGACAATGGTTCGCAAAAAATCTGGCCTTACAATTTTTATTCTTTTCTAACGGGGAGTTTGGATACAGCATTAAGGGAATCTGAAGGCACCTCATTAGTTCCTACCGGAGAAACACATCTTAGAGGATTGTTTAAGCAAGCACAAACTTCAGGATCCTCTTGACAAGCTTCATTGTCGCTTGCACAGGAATTACCCATTAATAATAAAGAAAAAATGGCCAGAATAAATAAAAATTTTGTTTTCATGTTCTCTGTGTTTAGATAGTTTCCAATTACAGTCCCTAAACTATTCAAAAAGATTATTTTTAAATACTACGTATGTAACCAAGTATATAAGACATGTAACACGCAAATAATTGGGTCATAAGAATTCCATAATAGGTCTTCAATTCCTATTTTTTCTATATTTATAAGGTGGCTTCATTTTTCCTAATTAATTTTTGAACATAATTGAATAAAGCCAGAAAGTGGTATTTGTTAGGGGAAAAACGGAAGTGTGCCCCCCCCCTACACCGCCTATTGCACAGGTTTAGGACCGATATATTTAGGAGCATTTTTACAGGCAAATAAAGATTGTACTTAATTATTCTATTGAGGAAAGTTCTTATGGAATACCTGATTTCATTGCTGTTCTATGAAACTGATGAAGTAGGTTCAAGAATACCATCTTCTTTCATTTTCCCCAATTGGTTGTTATTGCCTGCCTATTCGGCAGACAGGTTTTTTATCGGATTTCGTGAATCTTCAATTTCGTCTTAAATAATGTGGTTTCCACATCGGAAGATGGAAGGGCTGTCTACCTTCATGTAAGCGTAGATATAAGTTATTTTTTCTAAGCTACAGCTGGCTCCTCCTAACCAAGGTACGGTGTACCTTGGTTATTCGGCCCTGGTCGTTTTTTATTCATCGCTTGGTCTATTGATGTTTAATGGTATTCATGAATGCTAGGCATTTGGGCAATGCAAAAAATGAACAGAATTCAAACTCTGGGATAGTTTATTCTAACTTTATTAATTCACAGTCGATTTTTGGGATTGATCCAGTAAAAAACATCTATTTTAAAAAAAACATCCATAGGGTGTAATAATCTATGTCTTTAGCCACTAACCAAGAAAAGATTAAAATTATGACACTACAAAATGCACTGGAACATTTTAAAGGATTGGAATCCAAAACCAATGTAAAGGCGGAAATTAAAACATATCAAAAGTTCATTCAGATATTGATAAGTTTGGAGAACAGTGATTTAACGGACTCTGAAATTCGATCTATAGAACAGCAATTGGATGTTCTTGATTTAAATGAAAGTACAGCAAAAAATAAAAAATATTACAGCAAAAGACTCAAGCAGTTTCAAAAATATTTGAAGGATACTTTTTCCTTGACGCCTAAGGGATATTACACTAACCTGGGTATAGGATTGGGATCATCTTTTGGAATTATTTTTGGAATAGTGGTACTTTCGAATTTTGAACGGTCTATGGGCATATCGTTCGGCATTGCCCTCGGAATGCTGATCGGCCTGGTCATAGGACGTCATTTGGATTCTCAGGCCAAGGCTGCTGGGAAGATGATATAACCCACCTTAACCAAGCCATTAAACTAAAAGAGTGAGCAACGATTTTTATACATCTTCCATTTTGCCCTATGCCGCAATTATCATAAAGATATGCAGGGCATATACCAATACACAGCAAGATTTTGAAGATTATTATCAGGAGGTGTGCTTGCAAATTTGGAAAAGCAGAAATAACTTTCAGGGACGTTCCGAGTGGTCTACATGGGTATATAGACTATCTCTTAATGTAAGTATGACCATGTTGAAGAAACAGAAAAACAACCACCGGCCTATAGCCTCGGATAGGATACCCCCCGATATATTGGATGAGCCCCGTGTTTTTATCGACGATTCCCTAGAGCAACTTTATGCTGCAATCAGACAACTGTCCGAGGTTGACAGGGGGGTGATTTTACTTTATCTAGAAGAAAAATCCTATCAGGAAATTGCAGATATCATGGGCACCAACCCAAATAACATTGGGGTCCGCATACAACGAATTAAAGTACGACTTAAAAAAATATTGGATGGAAAAATCAATTGAAAACATTTGGAAAGAAGGCTTCCTAAATAGGGATGCTTTAATTGCCCCTAAGGTAAATGATATATACAACAAGAAGTCGATTCATATCATTGAAAAATTCAAAAGGATGTTCCTGATCAATATATGGGGAATTATCATTGGCTCTTCCCTCCTTTTTATTGCGTCCTTTTTCGCTGGAGCTTTGCTGGCAGGCAGTATTGTGCTGACAATGATGTTCTGGGTTGCATACACCGCTTACCAAGAATTACAGGCTTTGGAAAACATAGATAAAGGGCAAAGCAGTTATACTTTTTTAAAATCCTTTAAGGATTGGATATCCAAATCCATCGATCGGTATGGAAAAATGTATAGGGTAGTATATCCTGCCTTAATTCTTGTTTTCTACTTTGGCATTTGGTTTTCAGATATGTTTGCAGGCAAGCGGGAAATGGTCGCAGCCAAATCAAATGATTTGGTGTTCGGACTGCATATCCATACCACCATTATCATTATAATTGCGGCTGTTCTGATGGGTGTTTTCAGTAAGGTAATTCATAGAAGGGATGTAAAAACAATTTATGGGGGAATATTAAAAAAACTCGACTTGGCCGTGGTTGAAATGGAGCAATTGAGAAATGAATAACTCCTAGCTATAAAAAGCAAACGGGAAATACACCAAAATAAGGTAATGGGAAAATAAAGGATTTTTCAGGCTTCGTTTTTTAAATAATGCTAACTTACATCCTTATTATCCAAGCCTTAAAACCGCTTCAAATTAGATTATAACGGATTAGGCCGATTATTTTAACGCTTAGAGATGTACGACAAAATTGGTTCCATCATTAATTCCATAACCCCTATTCCTAATAGATCCTTAGCAAAAATCCAGGAATTGGCAGAATCTATTGATGTAAAAAAAGGAGTGCTAATTACCGCAGTTGGACAAAACAATAATCTGGAGTACTTTATCCTTGAGGGAATCTGCAAAAGTTTTCTTTATACCCCGGAAGGAGAGGATGTAACCATATCATTCTTTATGCCGGGTTCCATAATATCACCTAATACAACAAGACGTAAAGACGGAAAATCCATTATCAATATACGGGCGTTGACCGATGCCGTAATAGCCACTATTAATGCAGAAGAATTTGAAAAACTAATGGTGGAAGACCTTGAAATAAGACATTTCGGCAATACCGTATTGAGGAATGAACTAATGGGGAAGGTTCAAAAAGAAATAGCATTCGCTTCCCTTAAAGGCAAGGATAGGTTGCAGCTTCTGAGAGATACTTTTCCGAATATTGAAAACCTTGTACCCCATACCGACATAGCTTCCTATTTGGGGATAACCACAATTTCTTTAAGTAGATTAAGAACACAATCTTAACGCTTAACATTTGTTAATGGAATCTCCCTACGAAATGGCCACCTTTGATTTTTAATCAAAAAACATCCTTTATGACCATTTTAAATTCCCTGCTCTTCCAAACGTCCTCTGTAAGGAACATTTGTATTTCATTCGTTGCAAGTCACTTGGTACTACTCCTGATGTGGCTATATACTTTGCCCGTAATCAATAATCAAATTGGAACCCAAGTCTTTGACCTCCAAACTTTTGGATATAATATTTCCGAAGCAGCATCCATTGTGGATACCTTGAATAATGAAACCAGGGCCCTTTACCTTTTTCCGCAATTGACCTTGTTGGATCTATTCTATCCTTTTCTATTGGCGCTATTTTTAAGCAGCCTTTTGTTTCGTCTTTTTATAATATCCAAAACTGCAAGTAAGCTAACATCCATACTATTGGTTGTTCCGTTCTTGGCGATGATCTTTGATTATGCAGAAAATATTTGTGTCATTTTAATGATTACGAAAACAATAGAGCTCACTGATGCCATCGTTTTTCTGTCAACTACCTTTACTGTTTTAAAAGGAGTACTGACTTCAATTGCCTGGATAGCCATTTTAGTATATACTATCAAATGGTTTAGAGTTAAAATTCTTGGGCGCAACAATAAGCACATAACAACCCATTAACCAAAAAGCTCCGGTAATAGATTTTGAAATTCCCTTTTGCCGTGGGAAGTAAGAAACGGAAATAATATACTTAAGTAGGTATTCACATGATAATCTATTTGGTGGGCATCCAATTTATTGGCATAAAGCCGACTGGAATACAACCAAGTGTTACCGTAATTGATCATTCTTTCCGCTAAAAAATCATATTCCCTTTCATATGATGCCGCTCTCATCAAGTTTTTTTGTTGCAATTTTTCAAATAGCAAAAAACACCCACTTATCCTTTTTTTGTAAACCTCTTGGAAATGTCCCTTCACCCTATAACTTATCGAAAGAAGATTGTACAAATCCGTCCAAAAAAAAGTATAATCCAACATTCTCTTCATGCTGCGCTCCACATCATTTCTAAGCTGTTCAATGGAGATTTCCATATTCGGCAACACATCGATTCTTTGGTCAAATTCCAAAACCATTTCAAAATATAAGGCTTCAAAAATATCCTCCCGTTTTTTGAAATGATAATTTAAGTTTCCCGAACTCATATTCATTTTTAAAGCAATCATTCTTATAGTGACATCATGATAGCCATTTTCGTTAAATAAAGTCCTGGCGGCTTCCAATATCAATTTCTTTTTCTTACTCATTAGTAAACTTGTCCTAAAAATAAATTATTAGTAAATTTGTCCTAAAATTACGAAAATGAATTCGTTATATAAATCAGAAATAGGTCAAAAAGAGATTATAAATCTTTATGAACAAAAAATAAAGGATTTAGACATAGATTATAATTACAAAATTATTGATACTGAATTTGGGAAAACCAATATTATCGTCACAGGAGATGCATCAAAGCCACCGATAATGCTAATTCATGGTTCCAATGGCTGTGCTCCCATCGCTTTGGAAACCTATCCCAACCTACATAAAGATTTTCAAGTCTTTGCCGTAGACGTTCTTGCCCAACCAAATAAAAGTGCAGAAACTAGATTGAGTATGAAGGACCACAGTTATGGCATATGGATCAATAACATTATCAATCAGCTAAACCTAAATAATGTGACCATGGCCGGATTTTCCTTTGGGGGACTGATCATACTCAAAACATTGATCCAGAATGAAACAAAGATCAAAGAGGTATTTTTATCGGCCCCTGCCTTCATAGTCAATGGAAACCCATTTGTTTTACTGCTGAAAGTATTTATTCCTATGAAACTTTATATAAGAACCCATAAGACCAAATACCTTGAAAAATTTTTAACAACCCTTTTTACTGAGCCAGATAATTTTGCTCTTAAATATTTGGCAAAAGTATTTATACATTTTAAAATGGATTTTACTCCTGTTCCTGTTATAAAGAAAGAAGAAGCCAAATTAATAAGTACTCCTATTACGCTAATTGCCGCAAAAAAGGACATTATGTTTCCAGGGGCGAAAATGCTAAAACGCGCCAAAAAGATTTTTCCCTCCTTACAAAGAGTAATTTTGTTGGAAAACTCCAAGCATGTTCAAAACAAAACCGATAATTATATCATTGAGAAAATGATATTGAAAAAGTAAAGTACTGCATAGAAGTGTAAATACAGAGAGCTCCTATATTCCCAACATATTCAGGGGGCTATTGATATCTGTATGGATATTTTGTAAGCGGCATCATTGATCCCTATATTGTGCCATAACTCTTATGACCCTGTCTTTTACAACATGGTAACACCCTATACCTTAGAACAACAACGGAGACCGCATTAAGTTGTTAACTGGACATTTATTTTAAACCTGGCAAATAAGTATTAGCAAGTCCGTTAATTTTTATAATTTGGTATAATGTAAAAAAGCGGCTCTGTATTTACTTATTTGCCAGTCCACTGTCATTAGAGATGATATAAACTGCGTTCCATATACAAATCATCCATACTTTACCAATATGTTATATATGAAAAATTACCTAAAATTTCTGGCTTTTATATTATTTACAAGTTGTGCAGATGACAAGAAAAATACTACCGATCCGGCGGAAGTAAACCTAACCACCTTAGGCAATCATATTGAACGTTTATCTTCTGATGCATTTCTCGGCAGAAAACCCTTTACCGAAGGGGAAGTAAAAACGGTTAACTATCTAAAAGAAGAATTTGAAAAGCTAGGGCTACTTCCTGGCAATGGAAATAGCTATTTTCAAAATGTGCCCATGGTTGAAATAACAGGAACTCCGTCCGAAAATATGGTGATTTCTGGCAAAAACGGAAAATTCCAATTGGATGTATTAAAGGATTTTGTTGCCACCACCAATAAGATCTCAACAAATGTAGGCCTAGACAACTCCGACCTTGTTTTTGCAGGGTATGGCATTGTTGCCCCAGAATATGGATGGAACGATTACGAAGGTATTGATTGGAAAGGTAAAACAGCCGTAGTTCTAATTAACGATCCTGGTTTTAAATCCGGAGATTCAACCTTGTTCAAAGGTAATGAAATGACCTATTATGGACGTTGGACCTACAAATATGAGGAAGCTGCCAGACAAGGTGCCGATGGACTTATAATTATCCATGATACCGAGCCGGCCTCCTACGGTTGGAATGTTATTGAATCTGGATGGACGGGCGCCAGATTGATCATCGAAAGCGATTTGCCTCTCTTGGATGTTGAGTCGTGGATAAGTGGTGACAGTGCAGAAAAAATGTTCGATGTTTCCACTATGAAAGGTCTTGACTATAAAACCCTTTCCAGTAATAAAGACTTCAAACCTATTCCGTTAGACTTAAAAGTTTCCGTTTCCATTCAAAACAAAATTAAAAAAGATGTATCCAAAAATGTAGTCGCACTTATACCCGGTACCGATAGGAAGGGTGAAGTTATTATTTACTCTGCACATTGGGATCACTTTGGCGTTGGAAAAGCAATTGATGGGGATTCCATTTACAATGGTGCTGTCGACAATGCTTCCGGTACTGCTGGTCTGTTGGCCATAGCAGAAGCCTTCCAAAAGAGTAATCCCACGAAACGTTCCATTGCGTTCATAGCCCTTACTGGAGAAGAACAAGGTTTATTGGGTTCAACCTATTATGCGGAAAATCCCATTTTTGATCCGAAAAAAACAGTGGCAAATATAAATATTGATGCCCTAGATAGCCCGGGAAAAATGAAGGACCTAACCATTACAGGTTATGGGCATTCCGAAATGGATGAATATGCAAAAGCGGCAGCCATGGAACAGAACAGATACATTATTCCGGACCCGGAAGCTGAAAAAGGATATTTCTTTAGATCGGATCATTTTAATTTTGCAAAAATTGGTATCCCCGCTCTGTACGCAAGTGGCGCTTATGAAGGATTTGAAAAAAATATTGAGGAAATAAAGGCCTATAATGATTATTACCGTATCCATAAATACCATCAACCCTCGGATGAATACCATCCTGAAACAACCGAATTAAGTGGGGTTCAATTGGATTTACAATTACTTTTTAAGGTTGGGTTAAAATTATCCAATGAAGATTATTTTCCCAAATGGTATGAGAGAAGTGAGTTTAAGGCGGCAAGGGAGCAATAATTACGGTACCCTACATCTTCATATTTAAAACCCAATCCACTCGTTAATTCAACCCTTTTGAACACTATTCCCAACATATCATTCGAGAGCGAAGAGAACGAAAAAGAATTCGAGTTTCTTCATTTATCCAAGTTGTTCGCCAAAATTAAGGGAGGTCTGGAACATAATCCCAACTTGCCACATAGAGTTAACTTTTTTGCCTTGTTAATTGTTTCGGATGGGGCAGGATATCATCAAATTGATTTAAAGGAATTTCCCTTAAAAAAAGGGACGGTATTAAAAATAGCCAAGGGTCAGGTTCATGCCTTTCAGGAAGATCCAGATTATGACGGATTTCTTATTTTATTTACAGAAGAATTTGTTCTGAATTATTTTTCCAAATCGTCCATTGAGTTTATTTCCCATCTATATAATTATCACATTTCCAGACCACTAGTGCATGGGGGAAATTTAAATGAAGCCTTCATAGAGGAGATACTGCTTGAACTGGAGGCAGAAAACACCTACGCACAAAGGAACATTGTAGGCGCCATGCTAGAATTATACCTGCTACGATTGGAAAGATTTACACATTCTGCCCAACTGCCAAAGCAGAACCACCAACATTATTCTATATTTCTTGATTTTAAAAATTTGGTGGAAAAACAATATACCCTGACCCGGAACGTAAAGGACTATGCAAAAATGCTACAGGTATCTACCAAACATTTAAACCTGATTGTTAAAGAATTTACCTTGAACACGGCCAAACATTTTATTGATGATTTTGTAACGCTCGAATCAAAAAGGGCCATAGCCAGTACAAGTGCTAGTTTAAAGGAAATAGGTTATGCCATGGGTTTTGACGAAGTGACCAATTTTACCAAATTTTTCAAAAAACATACTGGCACTACCCCCAAACAATTTAAGGCTGAATTATAATGATCTGGTTCCTTGTCTTTGCCATTTTCACCCTAAGATTTGCTTACCTACCAGTGTGATCCAGTAACATAAATTTTTGTCGACCAAAACTCACACTACTCCAAAAACAACCCTACCCCTATTCTATTTATGGAACTGATTAAGTATTGGTTTCACATTTACCATTTTTATCAAATCATTCACCTTTCCCAAAATTTCTATTAATGCGAATTTTGTAAGGAATTAAACAAGTCTTCAAATTAAATCTATTGATATGAACAAATTGAAAAATCGAATAGCGGTTACATATTCCTTTAAAACAATCAGAAACCATGTAATTATTAAAGGGGCTTTGCTTATTTTGGGAATTATTTTGATGCAGGCATGTCATAATTCGCCAAATCAAAATACATCACAAGTGCAGGATCAAGAACATCCGAATATCACCAAATTAAAGAATCAGAGTGCCGAATTTATTCCAGAAATCATCAAATTAAACGACAAGGTTTATGTGGCCGTGGGATATGATGGTTCCAACGCCTCCATGGTTATTGGAGATCAAGGGGTAGTGATAATCGATGCACTACGTGCCTTGGGTGCTGCAGAGAAGGTAGCGCAAGAATTCCGGAATATCACAGATAAACCTGTGAAAGCCTTAATTTATACGCATGGCCATCTGGATCATACTGGAGGTACATCAGCTTTTATCGGCCATAACAAGGACGTAAAAATCATTGCAAGAGAAGGGTTTAAGGATGAATTACAGGAGCGCTCACCGGTAGAGCCCATTTTAAAACAGCGAAACATTCGTCAGTTTGGTCGCGATTTACCCGCTAAAGATATCATTAACAGAGGTGTTGCTGCAGGTATAACACCTACTGATAGGGCTGGGAAAGGATATATTGCACCTAACCTTACATTTCAGGACTCCATAACCCTTAAGCTTGCCGGCGTAGATATTCAACTGCATGCCGCTGATGGGGAAACAAATGACGAGCTCTTCGTTTGGATTCCCGACCTTAACACATTATTTACTGGTGATAATTACTATAAATCATTTCCAAACCTTTATGCCATTCGGGGATCCCAATATAGGGATGTAAAATCATGGGGCGAATCTATTCAAAAAATGAGCACCTACCCAGTGGAATACCTTGTACCCGGAAACACACGTCCTATCTCAGGAAAAGTACTTGTCCATGACAATCTCAAAAACTACGCTACGGCAATCCTTAGCGTCTATCAACAAACCATAGATGCCATGAACAAGGGCTATACCCTTCAGCAAACCGTTGACAGCGTTAAATTGGCCGATTCATTGATAAATCAACCCAACTTACAAGAGTTTTATGGTTCGGTGCCATGGGGTGTTAGATCTATATTTCTACACTATGTTGGCTGGTTCGATGGCAACCCTACCAACCTTAATCCCCTATCCTCATCACAAGAGGCCAAACGTATGGCCGAACTGGCTGGTGGAGAAGACAAATTGTTTCAACAGTTGAGTGCTGCTGTCCAAAAAAGTGATTACCAGTGGGGATTGGAATTGGCCGACTATCTACTTCAAACAGACTATGATAGGGTAAAAGTCACAAAAATAAAAATAGGGCTATTAAGGAGTCTGGCGGCACAACAAATCAATGCTCCCGCAAGAAACTATTACCTATTCTATTCTTATGAATTGGAGAAGAGTTTGGAAGCTAGCAGTATGTAAAAGCATTCTTTGTGTATGCTCAATCATCAATATTAACAATACATTGACCTATTAAAATCGCCAAATCAATGGCTATTTAGTAAAAAAAAACAACGATGAGTCAAGTTGCCGATTGCCCAAGCTGTGGGGGCAAATCCAAAGTAAAGGAAATACATGGCCAGATCACCTATGTAGCCATTCAAGATGACGTACTCTTTAAAAAAGTATCTCAACTTAAAAAAGCCATGGAAAAATTTAAGGAAAAAGCCGAATCCTTGGAAAAGGAATTGGAAGTTTTAACGACAAACAAATAGAATGAATTTTATACGGATGGATGATTGTAGCCGTTTTGGCCATCTTGCCCCTATTTATCATTTTTGGTATGTTTAATATCGAATTTTCCAATGGGTTGTCCATTAGCTTGATTGAAGGTGCTGGAAGTGAAGGAAGATCCACTTTGGAAATGTTGTATCATATTTCCGGTGAATTTGCAATACGTTGGATGACAGCTGTTCTTACTTGTACCCCCTTCTTTATACTATTTGGGGTCAATAACCTTTTTGTACGCCAAGCCATGGGTATAGCTACAGCGGTATGGAGCATCCTACACTTCATCATTTTTGTATGGGGCGAAGGTCTTTTGGAAACATTTACCCAAGCCAACTACATTGCTGGCTTTATAGCGGTACTTATATTGCTACCATTGTTGTATACATCCAATAGAAAATCCATGAAAAGATTAAAGGCGAAGTGGAAAAAATTGCAAAGTTTGGCGTATGTTGCCATAATTCTGAGTTTACTTCATGTAGCTCTTTTAGATAAAACCTGGCTGATCTATGCGGTAATTGTTGGCTTGGGATTTATTATAAGAATAACCCCTATTAAAGAAAGCATTATGGCATATCGATTACAAATTAAAAAAATATAACTCATGAAAATTGCAGTAACATCCGTTAGCGGACACCTTGGGGCTTCAATAGCAAAGGCACTGATTCAGGAAATTGGCAGGGACAATGTAAAAGGCATTGCACGTACGCCAGAAAAGGCCAAGCACTTGGGCGTGGAAGTTAGAAAAGGCGATTACAATAGTCGTGAAGATTTTGATGTTGCCTTAAAAGGAGTTGATAAAGTGTTATTGGTTTCGGGAATGGACCAACCCCAAAAAAGAATTCAGCAACACCGAAATGTGATAGAGGCGGCGAGGCTAAATGGAGTACAAAAAATAGTATACACCAGTATTGTAGGCGATGAAGAAAATACAGCCTTCAGTCCGGTGGTAAAAAGCAATCGCCAAACGGAAGAAGATGTGCGCAACTCGGGTTTACAATGGATTATTGGCAGAAATGGCATCTATATTGAACCAGACCTGGAATACATCGATACCTATGTAGAGGAAGGTGGGATTACCAATTGCGCAGGAGACGGAAAATGCGCTTATACCAGTCGTGAAGAATTGGGTTTTGCCTACGCACAACTACTTTTAAATGAGGAGCTAAACGGACAAACCTTAAATCTAGTTGGAGAAGCCATTACCCAAACCCAATTGGCGGAATATATCAATCAGGTGTATAAAACCAATTTAAAATATGCCACTGTTTCCGTTGAAGACTATAAAAAAGAACGCCAGGCTGCCTTGGGTGAATTTCTAGGGACTATCATATCCGGTATTTATGAAGGAATTGCGAATGGTGCCAACGAAGTAGTTTCCGATTTTGAAAAAGCGGCCGGAAGGCCACATAAATCCCCTCTAGCCATGATAGGGAATTACCATAAAAAGCATTCATAAAAACAGAGGTATGAGTTTTATTGAAACTATTTTAAAATCCGTCGTATTAAATGAAGCTGTAATCACCGAAAAAGTGAAACTTTCAGAGGCTGCTTTTAAAATTCGTCTAGAAAATGAAAACATAGGCAAAACCAATTTTATACCAGGCTCTTTCCTGCGTATGGGATTGGGTATAGGCAGGGATGAATTGTCATTGAAAGACAAAATGAGAAGCTATAGCATTTGGGATATCGATAAGGACAAGTCGTATATGGATGTGGCCATTGCCATCCACAGCAATGGTATTGGCAGTCAATGGATAAAGGAATGCCATGTAGGTGAAAAGGTTTATTTTAAAACCAAAAAAGGCAACTTTTTGGCAGATGTCTCTGCCGATAGCTACATGATGGTAGGCGACCTCTCTGCACTATCGCACCTTTATATGATTCGTCGAAATATTGGCAAGGACAAACAGGTGGAAAGCATTTTGTACAGCCAAGATAAACAAGAACTGTTTCCTGATGTTGACGGTACCCTACCATTCGATTTTTACGGATTGCCAAAAAATCCTTCCGAAGATATTATTGCGATGATAAGAGAAAAAGTCTCTACATTTAAGGGAAAAAAAATGGCATACATAGCAGGTGATAGTAGAATTTGTGTGACCTTAAATCATTTTTTTAGACAAGAACTGAATTGGGAAACCAAGCAAGTTAAAACCAAACCTTTCTGGAATCCAGATAAAAAAGGACTTGAATAATGCATATATTGGACCAGTACAAAGAAGTTCGAGCTTATACAGAATTCATCTGCAAGCCTCTCAAAACAGAAGATTATGTGGTGCAGGTTGCCGAATTTGCTAGCCCGGCAAAATGGCAATTGGCACATAGTAGTTGGTTTTTTGAAACCTTTATCCTACTGCCCCACCTCTTGGATTATAGGCCTTTTAATAAAGATTTTGCCTACCTGTTCAACAGTTATTACAACAATGCAGGAGACAGGGTTTTAAGGGCAAAACGCGGTAATCTCACCAGACCTACCACAGAAGAAGTGTATGCCTATAGACAATATGTGGATACGGCTATGGGGCAATTGTTGCATCAAAAGCTGGATGCCAAGGTCGTTCAATTGATCACTTTGGGATTGCACCACGAGCAGCAACATCAGGAATTATTACTGAGCGATATCAAATATATGTTTGGACAAAATCCATTGTTTCCTGTTTATGATGCCGACACTAGTTTATTGGGCCAAGAAAGCAATACCGAATCAGGAAATATAAAAATTCCGGAAGGGGTCTACACCATAGGATATCAAGGAGATGGTTTTTGTTTTGACAATGAATTGGGAGTACACAAGGTGTACTTACACGATTTTGAAATTCAAAAAGGTCTGGTTACCAATGGCGAATACCTGAAGTTTATTGAAGCTGGTGGCTATAGTGATTTTAATTTGTGGCTGGATGAAGGCTGGTCCTGGTTACAGCAAAACCGAGTTTCAATGCCATTGTATTGGCATCTAATGGATGGCCAATGGATGCATTACACCTTAAAGGGGTTTCAGAAAATAAACGAAAATGATATTTTAAATCACATCAGTTTTTATGAAGCCATGGCTTTTGCCGAATGGAAAGGCATGCGATTACCTACAGAATTTGAGTGGGAAATAGCTTCGGACAGACTTAATTGGGGGCAGCGTTGGGAATGGACCAACAGTGCATATTTACCGTACCCGGGTTTTAAAAAGGCCGATGGTGCCATTGGGGAGTACAATGGCAAATTTATGATCAACCAAATGGTGCTAAGAGGCGCCTCTATGGCTACCTCTCCAAAACATAGCAGACCCACTTATCGTAATTTTTTTCATCCAGATGCCCAATGGCAGTTTACTGGTATACGCTTAGCTAAATGAACAAACAATTCGCCAACGATGTTAAAGAGGGTCTAAGTAAAACCCCGAAAAGCCTGTCCTCAAAATATTTTTATGACGAAAAAGGTTCTGCCCTTTTTTCTAAAATAATGAAATTGCCCGAGTACTATTTGACCGATGCAGAGTTTGAAATTTTTCAAAAGAAAGCTCCTGAAATCATAAAACTTTTAGGCATAACAAGTCAAAAAAGTTTTGACCTTATCGAACTTGGGGCTGGCGATGGGTATAAAACCATTGAATTACTTAAAGCATTGGATACCCTTAATTTTCAGTACAAGTACAGCCCGATCGATATTTCAGCCAAAGCACTGCACCAAATAGAGGAAAATATCCATCAACAGTTTCCAAATAAAAAAGTAGACCCCAAACTGGGGGATTATTTTCATATCCTTCATGAATTAAAGTCCTCTCCCCTACCCAAAATAGTACTGTTCCTTGGCTCCAATATTGGAAATATGGAAAATGTGGAAGCCAATGCCTTCCTAAGCCACCTTAGTGAAAACTTATCCAAAGACGATAAAATTATACTTGGGGCAGATTTAAAGAAAAGCAAGGACATAGTGCTTCCTGCATACAATGATAGTCAGGGCCTGACCAGTGCCTTTAACCTAAATTTATTAAGCAGGATAAACACTGAACTGGATGCTGATTTCAATACCGAATTATTTGTACATACCCCTATGTACGACGAACAGGAGGGAGTAGCCAAAAGTGCCATCAAAAGTACCGTGAATCAAGAGGTGGAAATTAAAGTGTTGGATATGAAAGTTGCATTTAAAAAAGAGGAACAGATCCACACCGAAATTTCGCGAAAATACGATGACATTAGCATTCAAAATATCTGCCTGGATACGGGTCTGAAAATTGTTGGTAAGATAACGGATTCGAAAAACTATTTTGCGGATTACATTATTGAGAAACAATAATTCGGAAAAAATGGTCTTGATGGATTGGGGATGTAGGGTATGACCAATCATTGCTGCCAAAAGGCAATATTAAGACCATACCTCTTAACAGGGATTAAAGGTCAAATTGGAAACTGCTTTGAAAATTAACAGCAGTTTTAGGCCTTTATCTTCAGTAAAAAACGTAAATTGAAAGTAATAAAGTTTACGGAAAATGGTTTTAAGGATAGGCGTTATTATAGCAATAACCTTATTTACTAGCAGTAGTAAAGACTTGGATTACAGTAAATTGCAAGGAGGAAATTTCAATTTGGAAAAAGACCTGTTGTTGGTTCAATTTGATTGCAAAACCGATGTAGACGACCTACATACCCTAGCGGCATTTGCAACACTTATGAGAGACCCCGCTTTTTCAAAAATAAACTACCATACCGTTGCAGGCACCTATGGTATTCAGGACGGTTTATACGTGCCGCCCAATCCATTGTTCCAGTTGGCATTTAATGACAATTGGACGGATGCACATGAAAATATAGGCCCCTCGGTTGAAAAAGTAATGACCATAATAACTTCAACCCTACTAAATGAAGGCGATGTATGGATAGCTGAAGCCGGACAATCAGATTTTACAGCGCTAATAATAAAATCCATTCAAGCCGATCTACCTGAAATTAACACTTCGGAAAATATTCATGTGGTTCAACATTCGGATTGGAATGAAAAGGGTACCACTCCGGAGGATTTGGAATTTGTAAAGAAAAATACGGATTATCATAAAATACCCGACGGAAATGTTGTTGGCAACGGGACGCCTGGTTTCCGCTCAGCAGAATATACCACTTGGAAAGACAAAATAACCAATCCCCAATTATTGGAGGTTTGGGAACGCGCTATAGAAATCTCAAATAAGTACAACGGTACAGATGGGCGCTACAACAATCAGGCTATCGCGCAAGGTGGTATGGACTTTTCCGACCTCTCTGAAGTTTGTTGGATTTTGGGAATCAATGATATTAAGGATACGGAACATTTTTTTAATATCTATTCCAATTAAAAAATCCGCCAATCCTTAAGTAAATAATTTTGTAGAAAAGTCTAATTGAAAGTCACTGGTCTTTTGACTTTTGAAAACAACATCTACCTAATTTAATATTTATAAATTGGGCCAAGGAAATTAATGGTCTCTGTACCGATATTATCGGTTTGCATTTTAAAGTTCCCCGTCACTCTATTACTTAACTTTTACAAGTTTATAAAGTAAATAAATATGAGATTTTTCGGATTTTTAGTAATTGTCGGCTTCATGGCAACATTACAGGGGCAGTCTTTTAAAGGTAATATTAGTCATGGAAAAACAAGCTTTAATTATCAAATAGCACTTGCGCCGATTGAAGGTAAAACAAGGGCATTTTTTTCAAGTATGGAAATGAATGCTTTTGAAATACCCTGTCAAAACACAACTTATGACAAAGACTCCCTAAATTTTTATGTGATCAGTGATTATTATACCTATGAATACAAGTTCTTGCCGTACAATCGGAGCTTCAAAGGACAGTTAAAGGTTTATTCCAATGAAACAGAAAAATTATTAAACACTTTTGAGACCGAGCTGACCCCTGCTAATTTAAAGGAATCGGACCTAATTGAAAAACAGGAATTAATCTTTGTTTCCAATACCCTGAAGCTTCATGGGACCTTATGGAAGCCTAAAAATCCGATAAAAAAGGGTTTGTTTTACGTGACTTCCTCTCAAGGAAATGACCGAAGTGGCTCCAATGCCGAAGCACAATACTTTGCGGATTTAGGGTACACAGTTTTTAATTATGATAAACGTGGAACTGGCAAATCTGAAGGAGATTGGCAATCCGCAACCATTGAAGAACTTTGTACCGATGATATCAATGCCTTGGAATTCTTCTCCAAAATATCCTCACTGCCTTTATCGGTTATTGGCATTAAAGGAAGCAGTCAGGGAGGTATAAAGATACCTTATATCTTGTCTAAAGTGCCCGATTTGGGTTTTGGGATTTCCATCAGCTGTCCAAGTGGAACCCTTATGGAAAGCGATTTGAACCATTGGAGAAATTTGAACTACGATCTGTTGGGAAAAGCTAATATTGATCGGGCTCTAAATGTTCAAAAAGCAGGGTATGATTATCTCGCAGGCAATATTTCATACGAATCATTGCTTACGATAAAAAATGAAAACGGCAAGGAAGATTGGCTTAAGCATATATGGATTCCTGAGGAGGGTGTACAAAAGGATTATAAGTTGAATTTTAGTGGACTACCGTATTTTGAGAAAATAACACAGCCCATATTGGTGATTCAAGGATTATCGGATGAAATAATTCCCATGGATAGTTACAAAACCATCGAAAAAGTTATTAGTAAATCCAATTCAAATAATTATAAGGTCATTACTCTAAAAAACACATCACATTCTATGACATCCGTTAATAATGAATTTCCTTATTTTCAATTATTGACACCGGAGTATTTAACAGTAATTACCAATTGGCTCAAAGCAATCGAAGCTAAATAATTACTCCAAACAGCAATTGCTAAAATAATGGCCACATTTCTGCTAAAATAAATGTCCTTTAAATATTGAAAATTAATAGCTAAACCCTGTTCTTTGTCCAGAACACCCCGGTGTAAAATATAACCCAAAAGCATTGGAAAAATCTTCTGGAATTATGATGTTAAGAGCACTTTTTTTACTTGGCATATTTTTAGTGGTTCAGCAAACGTATGCACAAAATTATGAAATCACTTCCCCTGACAAAAAGATACAACTCAAAGTTAAGGCTGATGGTGGAATATTCTGGTCTGCTTCCCTAAACGGGCATGTAATTATCAAGGAAGCCAAAATAGCTATGGATTTTTCCTCTGGGGAAGATTTCGGTGTAAATTCCAAGGTAAAGCACCATTCCATAAATGAATTTTCTTCAATGATATATCCCACGATCCCGCATAAGGATGCCGAAATTAAGGATGAATATGTTCAATTGTCCCTTACTTTTAGGGAACAATTTCAGCTTAAATTTAGAGCCTACAACGATGGTGTTGCCTATCAATTTATCGAAATGGGCAAGAGGGGGAAAAATGTAATATCAGAACAGGCAAGGATCACTTTTCCGGAAGGAACAAAAGCCATTTTTCCCCAAGAAGACAGTATGTATTCACACAATGAACGTTCCTATTTGAACAAATTCGTAACAGACATAGAAGCGAATGAATTTTGCAGTTTGCCTGTCGTTTTTACTACGGACAAGGCGAAGGTATTATTGACAGAAACAGCCCTTCATGATTATCCCGGAATGTTTGTGGGAGGGAACGGGAATACCACCGTAGATGCTATTTTTCCAAAATTTGTTCTGGAGGCAGTAGATGATAAAGAACAACCAGACCGCAATCAATCCATTACAAAGGAAGCAGATTATATAGCTAAAGTATCTGGTAACAGGGAATATCCATGGAGGGTTTTTATGATGAGCAATGACGACCGTACCTTTGTAGAGAGCAACTTATCCTATCAACTATCCAGCCCGCAAGCAATTAAGAATACGGCATGGATCAAACCAGGTAAAGTGGCATGGGATTGGTATAATGCCAGTAATATTTATGGGGTAGATTTTAAATCAGGGTTAAACACGGCTACCTACAAATACTATATCGATTTTGCCTCTGCCAACAATATAGATTATATAATTTTGGATGAAGGATGGACAAAGTCGACCACAGAAATCCTCGATTTCAATCCTGATATAAATGTAGCTGAATTAATTGGGTATGGAAAAGAAAAAGGAGTGGATATTATTCTTTGGACGCTATGGAAACCCCTCCGGGACAACCTAATCGAAATCCTTGAAACCTACAAAAGTTGGGGTGCCAAAGGAATTAAGATCGATTTTATTCAACGCAGTGACCAATATGTAGTGAACTCATATGAGGAAATAGCAAAAGAATGTGCTAGGCTGGAATTGTTGGTTGATTTTCACGGTTCGTTCAAACCTTCGGGCTTAAGACGTAAATATCCCAATGTTATTAACTATGAAGGTGTAAAGGGCAATGAAAACAACAAATGGAGCAAAGATGTTACCCCCGAGCACAATGTGACCATTCCCTTTATTCGAATGGCCGCAGGACCAATGGACTATACTCCTGGAGCTATGAGCAATAGACAAAAGGCCAATTTTGGCATTAGCGGCAAGCGACCAATGAGTATGGGGACACGGGCTCATCAAGTAGCCATGTATGTGGTTTATGAGGCTCCCTTACAAATGCTTTGCGAATCCCCATCAAGGTATTATCAAGAACAGGAGACCGTGGACTTTATCACACAAATTCCAACTATATGGGACGAAACCATTGTACTTCATGGTGCAATAGGCGATTATATTGCAGTAGCCAGAAGAAAGGGCGACAAATGGTTTATTGGAGCTATGACCGATTGGACTTCCAGGGAATTACAATTGGATCTCTTATTCTTAAAGGAGGGAAACTTTAATATGAAGGTGTTTAGGGATGGTATAAACGCGGACCGCTATGCGGAAGACTACAAGATAGATACGATGGAAGTAAACCGAAAATCCAAAGTCACAGCTAAAATGTCCCCTGGTGGAGGTTGGTCGGCCATCATCACAATTCCCAGTAGACAATGATATTAAGCACAATAGCCTTACATTGCTATATGACCGTTGACTTTAGTCACTAAAAAATGAACCTGTCGAAATCTCAGTTTTAGTGTTGGTATTGCTTATAGGTATGTGCAGTCCGAAAAACTCACATCATCCAATTTGCGTAATTTAGATTACAGAAAACAAGGCGGGAAGGGAATCTATAGTGGATGCGTGTATACGGAATAAGGAAAATGGTTTGCCCCACATCAAAATCAACGCACAGCCATCAAATTTCAATAAAATTTATAAAAAACCGTATATATGGCATGCTAATGGGAATGGATAAAGAGTTGTTGAATAATTGGTATAAGAAAGGATCAATGAATTTAATGCCCCACCCTTCCGTTAATTCAAATTTTGAAGGTGCCTATATGTATTAACCAAGGAGGAGTGATTCATCCGAAAATCTTTAAGGGCACATTATTTAGTAAACAGTAGTTCTAACCTGATATCCAAAAAATGTAATCCGCACTACCCCATGAATTATAACAATAAAAAATTTAGAACCGTAGTCAACTCCGAAAACGGGGAAACCAATAAGGAAACTATTTTTGAATACCGACAAAAAGGGAATATTTTGACTTCGGAATATCGGGGTGGCCATATTGTTGAAGGACATTTGATAGGTTTGGTAGACCCGACCGGCAATATAAATATGAGTTATCATCAAATAAACGGTAAAGGCGAACTAATGACAGGGGTCTGCCATTCGAGACCAGAGATTTTATCCAACGGAAAAATTAGACTTCACGAAAAATGGCAATGGACAAGTGGTAATAATTCCACCGGAAAATCTGTTATTGAAGAGATATAAGCGTATATACTTCTGGGGTAGAGGACTGTATAATCAGAAAGACTATGACACACTACCAATTGTTTATCAAAATTAGATATGTAGGAATTTACTTATAATAATTAAAGGGAAAAGTCGTTTTAAAAATGAACATCCCCTTGCACTATATCCAAGGTGTTTTAAGCTGGGGAATATATAATATTGAACGAAGATTACAATCAATGGATGAATTCTCTTTAAGACGGGTAAAACTGGTCTATCGCATATCAATACTTACAACCCTATTATCTGTAATTTGGTTTTTTATTGCCAGAGGTTTGGATTTGGCAGACCTGAGCAATTATATTGCTGCTACCATCCCATTTTTTATTATTTCCGCGTTATTATCCAAAAAAGGCATGCTTACACTTGCCCGCTTTATCTACCTCTTGGTCTTCAATATTAGTGTTGCACTCACTGCCTCCTTTATAGGAAAAGCCGGTAGTGTAGAGTTTATTTTGATGTTTGCCCTGGCCTTACCGTTTGTAACGTTTTCCTATAGGCGGGAAAGGCTCTATATCGTTATTTTTTCAGTACTTCCCATGCTGCTTTGGTTACTTCTTTATGCCACGAATTTTGATCTGTTTACCCAGGCTCATTTGGATGCAGAACTGGCCGGTAAATATGTTTACCCCATCTCCATTGCCACTACCATTATACTGGTAACCTATCAAATAATTTATTTCTCCCACATAAATGCCCAATATTCTTCCAGTATCCATAACCAACGTGAGGAAGCCATTGAGGAATCCAATGCAAAATCCAGATTTTTGAGCATGATGAGCCATGAGATAAGGACACCACTAAACGCAATCACCGGCCTCTCGCACATATTGGGGGATTCCAATCCCAGAAAAGATCAGGAACAAAATATAGAAGCACTGAATTATTCCGGGAAAATTTTACTGAATCTACTTAACAATGTTTTGGACTTCAGTAAAATGGAATCCACAAAAATTACCTTGGATCCAATTCCTACCAATATCATCTTGGCCGTAAAACAGATAAAAAAAATACACGAACCCAGTTGCTTGCGAAAAGGTATTACGCTACAATTGGAAATTGACAAGGACCTACCCATAGTTCAGTTGGATATTGTGCGCTTTAATCAAGTAATAAACAACCTAGTTTCAAACGCCATCAAGTTTACCGATGAAGGAAGCGTAACCCTGAAGATCTCAAAGCTGAACCAGACCAAGAACACTGTTCTTCTGCGTACAGAAATAACGGATACGGGAATAGGTATTGCCGAGGATCAACAGGAAAAGGTATGGCAAGCGTTTAGCCAGGCATCTTCCAGCACAAATCGTTTATATGGCGGAACGGGTCTAGGGTTACCTATTGTAAAAAGTATAGTGGAAGCCATGGATTCCCAGGTAAAAATTCTTAGCAAGCCGGGGCTGGGCAGTAGCTTTAGTTTCGATTTGTCATTAAAATTGGCCTCAAACGAGGAACTGGAACAAACCACCCAAAGAAAGGAACATAATTTAAAGGGAAAAAGAATCCTGTTGGTGGAAGACAACCAGATCAACGTTATGGTGGGCAGACAAATTTTGGAAAAGGCCAACCTCTTGGTAGATGTGGCATATGACGGACAAGAAGCCGTAAACAAAGTTCTGGAGAACAATTACGATGCCTTATTAATGGATATACAAATGCCGATAATGGACGGATATTCCGCCTCCAAGGAAATAAGAAAATTTAATGCGGATATTCCCATTTTGGCCCTATCTGCCTCTGTATTTATGGAAGTTAAGAGCAAAATTATAGAAAGCGGAATGAACGGTTTCATTTTCAAACCTTTTGAGCCCGAAGACCTTCTGGATAAGATTGAAGAAGCAATACAAAATGAAATCCCAATAACTTAACTATATGAATCCATTAATGAAATGCTTATTTCACACGGCTTTATATACCACAAAAATTCGCTATAGTCCCATATCTAAGTAAGACCACATAGCTTAGCTGAAAAGGAAAATACAATATCACTTCCTTAATTTGTGTCGTTTTTTTTGGAGGATAGTAAAATAAATATCGATAAAAATAACAATTAGGTAATATTACAAAGTAAAATTACCACCTGAATTAATTAGCCTTATTTTTGCCATCGTACCAGTATGAAAAAATAGTTATTCAGACAGTAAGGTCAACTATAGGACATTCGGGTTTTTAATAGTTATGGATTAATTCTACTGTATATACCTAAACAATAACTCAATGGCACATTTTACCCCGAAAATTGCTGAGGAAGAAAGACTGGCCGTTCCCGACACTTACAAGAATTGGAAAAAATGGGGGCCCTATTTGGCGGAAAGACAATGGGGAACCGTTCGGGAAGATTACAGTGAGCACGGAAATGCCTGGGATTTTATAGGACATGAAAAGGCGCGTAGCAATGCCTATAGATGGGGAGAAGAAGGTATAGGTGGCTTTTGTGACTCAAGGGAGATTTTATGTCTGGCTCCGGCCTTTTGGAACGGCAAAGATGATATTTTAAAGGAACGCCTGTTCGGACTTACCAACAATCAGGGGAATCACGGCGAAGATGTTAAGGAACTCTATTTTCATCAGGTATCCACACCCACACATTCCTACAGCAAATACCTTTATAAGTATCCACATAAGAAATTTCCATATAGCGACCTGATTAAAAACAATATTCGGAGCCGAGAGGAAACGGAATATGAACTACTGGATACCAATATATTTGGGAAAAATGCATATTTCGATTGTTATATAGAATACGCCAAAGCCGATATAGAGGATATTCTAATGAAAATCACCATTGTCAACAGAGGCCGTAGGAAGGCTGAGATTCATGTACTCCCACACCTATGGTTCAGAAATTTCTGGAAGCACAACAAGCGGTTTAAACGACCAAGTATAAAATCTATTGCAGACAATTGTCTGCAAGCTAGAAGTATAAGGAATGGCAGGCATTACCTTTATCACGAATATGGAGAACAACTCTTCTGTGAAAACGAGACCAACAATAGGCGTGTTTATAATGTACCCAATGAGGTGGAATATGTGAAAGATGGTATAAATGATCATGTAGTAAATGGCAAGCGTACAGTAAATCCCGAAAAGAACGGTTCCAAATCGGCCATCTGGCATAAGTTTAAATTAAAGGCCGGTGAAGAAAAGATTATACGGGTACGTCTTAGTAAAAGAAAATTACAGGATCCTTGGGCAAATTTTGATACTATTTTTGAGGAAAGAATAAAGGAATGTGAGGAATTCTATGATACCAAACTAAATAAAAACTTGCCAAAAACCCACCAAAAGATAGCCAAAAGTGCCTTCTCAGGGTTGTTGTGGACCAAGCAGTTCTATTACTACGATGTCTTTAAGTGGCTATTTGGAGGACCAGGTGAACCAAAACCAAACAGGGCCAATGCCAGGAATTTTAGTTGGCAACACCTTACCAATCGGCATGTAATATCCATGCCCGACAAGTGGGAGTATCCATGGTACGCAGCTTGGGACCTTGCCTTTCATATGGTTTCCTTTGCTGAGATAGACCCCTATTTTGCCAAGGAACAATTACTCCTGGTACTGCGCGAAAGCTATATGCACCCCAACGGGCAAATACCGGCCTACGAGTGGAATTTTAGTGATGTTAACCCCCCCGTACATTCCTGGGCGGTTTGGAACGTGTATGAAAAGGACAAACAACAAAACGGTATGGGCGATACCAAATTTTTGGAAAATGCCTTTCAAAAACTACTTATTAATTTTACTTGGTGGGTAAACCAAAAGGACAAACACGGTACCGATCTCTTTGAAGGTGGTTTTTTGGGGCTGGATAACATAGGTGTATTCGACCGTAATCATATGCCCCAAGGGGTGAGTAGAATGCAACAGGCCGATGCCACCAGTTGGATGGCCATGTTTACTGTGAATATGTTGCGTATGTCTTTGGAACTTGCCAAAACCAATAAGGTCTATGAGGAGTCTGCCGCCAAATTTTTTAGGCATTTTTTGAATATTGCCTGGGCCATGCACCATATTGGGAAAAAAGACATTTCACTTTGGGATGATGGGGACGATTTTTATTATGACGTGGTTGAGCTCTCCAATGGTGAAACCAGTAGGTTGAAAGTCCGATCGCTGGTAGGTATAATTCCCTTATTTGCGGTAGAGATAATACATAAGGACCTCTTTGAACAATTGAAGGAATTTAAAATTCGGGCGGCCGAAATAGTAAGGACACGACCAGATCTGGCTTCCCTGATCTCCAACATTGAAGAGGCCAATAAGGATGGGAATTACTTGTTTTCGATCATGAGGGCCTATAGATTGGAAAAGCTCCTCACCCGGCTCTTGGACGAAGATGAATTTCTGTCAGACTTTGGTATTCGTTCACTTTCAAAATACCATAAAGAGCATCCATTTGTATTTCAACATAATGGTCATTATACCATACATTACGAACCTGGTGAGAGTCGCTCCAATATGTTCGGGGGCAATTCCAACTGGAGGGGCCCCATCTGGATGCCGTTGAATTATATGATCATTCAATCCTTGCGAAAGTACTATACCTTTTATGGGCCAACCTATCAGTATGAATTCCCAACAGGATCTGGTATAAAGCTCAACTTAAAGGAGATTGCCAACGAGCTTACCAAGAGATTGGTAAAACTTTTTGAACATAATTCCGAAGGTAAATTCCAATATCATGCCGATGATCCCAATAAACTTTTCTCAACAGATGAGCACTTTAGGAACCAACATCTTTTTTATGAGTTTTTTGACGGCGATAATGGCAAGGGACTAGGAGCCTCCCATCAAACGGGATGGACGGCATTGATTGCCAATCTCATCATGGAAATGGAAGAATCCAAATCCTAAACCTGTTATTTTTTTTGGTCGTAAAAATCCAAAATTCCATAATGCCAATCGGCATTTGGACTATGGCATTAGTTTAACAAAAGGTATTAAACCTCAGGGCAAGTCTGACTTTGTCGGCAGACCCTGAACCCAATAATAGGAATAGACCCTAGGGTCGATGTATTGAACCTAGATCCCGTCGAAAAAGGCGGGATTAGTTCAACTTGCAATTTTAAGTGCGTCTTACTTACTTCTCAAAATTGAGTTTCACTAATAGATGTTTAGACTTATATTTTTTGGTAATTTTAATACTTCAAAAGTTAAGGTCCTTTAAATATTAACCAATTAAATTAAACATGAGCCATAATGATTATCACCTAGCCCAATTCAATATCATTAAACTCAAAGATCATCTCGATTCTCCCATAGTGAAGGAGTTCAAGGATTTTTTGGGGCCAGTGAATCAGTTGGCTGAGGAAAGTCCTGGTTTTGTTTGGAGACTTAAGGACGAGAGTTCTTACGGAGCCACCGACCTGGAAACTCCTTACCAGGATGAATTGATTTTTATTAATATGTCCGTATGGCTCAATTACGAATATTTAAAAACCTATACCTATCAAACGGTGCATAGTTATTTTTTAAAGAGCAGAAAAAAATGGTCCTCTGAAATAGAAGGCCATACAGCGGTAATGTGGTATTTGGAAGCAGGTAAGCTTCCATCAGTACATGAGGCAAAATCAAAATTGGATTTCCTAAATCAGTTTGGTTCCTCCGAAATTGCTTTCAGTATGACTGATATATATAATTTTGACGGAACCAAACTGGATAGGTGAAAATTTTATATTAGGATACAGCATAGAAGTAGTCTTCCAGTGTAGCAAACCAACCTCCTTTTCTTTCCTTGAATTAACAGAACCTATTGCAATTTTACCATAAACAAATATTTGATTTTTCGGGACCCTGTATAGCGTGACTAATATTCCACTTAATTTATTATCTTTCTACGGTGGTTGGGAATCAGTACCCATTTCTTCCACATAAATTTAGGCATACTTCCAAGGTATCGCTGTAATGTTGAATAAAAACCAAACCAAAAGATTGAAAATGAAAAACTTTACTTCGTTTGCGTGCTTCCTCCTTTTTAGCACTTTTTTAATTGCACAACCCCGTCAACAACTAGTAGAGGTCATTGTAAGTCCAAACCATGCCAATTGGACCTACTCCCTAGGTGAACAAGCGGAGTTTACCATTTCCGTTTTTAAAAACAATGTAGCCCTGGACGATATAGAGATTAAGTACAAGGTTCAACCAGACCCTGGGTACCGCACCCTAAAGGTTTGGGATGAGGGAACACGCACCCTTCGAAACACATCCACTAAAATCAAGGCCAAAAAATTTACCGAACCTGGATTTCTCCGTTGTACAGCAACTGTTGAAGTAGATGGGAAGGAGTATTCGTCCTATACCACGGTAGGTTTTGAACCTGACAAAATTCGGCCCACCACTACCTTACCCAAAGATTTTGAAGCGTTTTGGAATAAAGGCAAGGAAGAATTGAACCAAGTACCCATGAACCCAGTACTGACTTTGATGCCAGAACGCTGCACAGACAAGGTAGATGTATACCATGTGCAATTGGACAATATAACAGGGAAAATCTATGGTATTCTAACCAAACCAAAAAAAGCAGGGAAATACCCAGCCATCCTTCACGTGCCCGGTGCAGGAATCCGCCCTTACTATGGGGAAATTGACGAAGCTGCGGAAGGTTTTATCTCTTTTACCATTGGTATCCACGGCATTCCTGTAAACTTGGATAAAAGCGTTTATGACAACCTTAGAAGTGGGGCGCTCAACGGTTACCAGACCTTTAATTTGGATGATCGGGATAATGCCTACTACCGCCGTGTTTATCTCGGTTGTGTTAGGGCTGTCGATTTTATAGAAAGTGTAGACGGTTTTAATGGTGAAGATATTGCGGTTACCGGTGGTAGTCAAGGCGGTGCACTTTCCATTGTGACCGCAGGCTTGGATGATAGAATTGATTATTTGGCAGCCTTTTTCCCTGCCCTATCCGATATGACGGGATTTTTACACGGGCGTGCTGGAGGTTGGCCCCAAATTTTCGTAGACGATTTCACCAACAAACCGGAAAAAATAGAAGTTTCCAAATATTATGATGTCGTAAATTTTGCCCGTTTTGTAAAAGTACCGGGCTGGTACAGTTGGGGCTATAATGACAATGTATGTCCGCCTGCCTCTACATATTCCGCCTTTAATGTATTAACGGCCCCAAAGGAGCTTCATCTTTTTCAAAAGACCCAGCATTGGACCTACCCAGAACAACAGGAGTTGAAAAAAGAATGGCTTTACACTAAGCTCAAGTAATCGGATATATGGGACGCCAAGGATTTAACGAGGTCCTTCCCATATTTAATGGAACCAAACCAAGCAGTAATGAAAATTAAAGAACAGCATCGGAGAGAATTTATAAAACAAAGTGGTCTGGGACTTCTGGGCCTAACATTGTTACCTTCGGCCTATGGCAAAATTGCGCCTAGCGATCGCCTCCGTGTAGCCCACATTGGTGTGGGCAGTATGGGCAACAGCCATATGAAATGGTTCAGCGCTCTACCCGAAGTGGATGTGGTTGCCCTCTGTGATGTAGATGAATCCCATCTGGCAAGTAGTCTAAAAACAATGGAAACCCTTCAGCCTGGAAAAAAAGTAAAAGGTTACGGTGATTTCCGAAAAATTCTGGACCGAAAAGATATTGATGCCATCACCTGTGCTACCCCGGACCATTGGCATGCACAGATCGCAAGCCTGGCTTTCCAGGCAGGAAAGGATGTGTACGGTGAGAAACCCCTTTCCTATGATGTTAAAGAGGGACAAATGATGCTCAAAAACATGGAAAAGCACAACCGTATTTTTCAAATGGGGACGCAGATACATGCCACGGACAATTACCATCGTGTGGTAGAAATTATAAAGTCGGGCGCCATTGGCAAAGTCCACACGGTTCGATTATGGAAAACCGGGGCACCGCCAAATTTGGGCAATCCAAAAACTGCGGCCGTCCCTAAAGGGCTTAATTGGGATATGTGGCTGGGACCGGCACCCTATGTAGATTATATCCCCGAAAAATGCCACTTTACGTACCGCTATTTCTTGGATTATTCCGGAGGTTTTTTTGCCGATTTCTGGTGCCATATTGCCGATGTGGCTTTTTGGGCCTTGGAACCCAAAGGCCTAAAGAGTATTGTTGCCCGAGGAGAAAAATCAGAAGGTATTGCCGATACTCCAAAATGGATCGAAATCGATTATGAGTTCGACGGTCTAAAGCTCTATTGGACCAGTGAACCTCCAAATGTTCCCGGTGCGGCAGAGCGTGGAATTGGCGCTTATTTTGAAGGAGATAAGGGAAGTTTAATTTGTGATTACAATTCCCGTGAAATCACCATCGATGGGGAAACTATGACCGATATCCCTGAAGTACCAAAAAGTATAATCCGTTCTCCGGGACACCAACAAAACTTTGTTGATTCCGTTAAATCGAGGACCCAACCCGAATCGAACCTGGCCTATGCCCGTACCATGACCCTGCCCATGCATTTAGGGTTGATTTCGTACAGATTGGGAAGGAAACTCAATTGGAATTCTGAGAAGGAGAAATTTATAGGAGACTCCGAGGCCAATAAACTATTGTCAAGAAAAGCCAGAAAAGCCTGGCGGTTGGTAACCTAGGAACCCATTCCAAAACAAGGGGGGTAAGCGGTAGAATACAACTGCTCAATATTGGGCATTTCCAGCATTAACAATAATGATACAATGAATAAAAGAATTGCCTTGAAAATTATGTTCCTTTTACTTGGAACACTTTTGATATTTCATATATTAATTTTCACGGAGCAAATACCCTATGATAAGGTCTGGGCGGGAAAATTAAATTCTGTTGGGGAAATGAAATCTTTTGAAGCTTTTTCCATCCTGATCAATATCTTTATGGCCCTGGTCCTGTTCATAAAATACCAACTTTTGGAGAGCGGAAAAACTAACAAGGCCATTGATGTACTCATTTGGATATTTGTTGTCTTTTTTGCTTTGAACACCTTAGGCAATCTATTTGCCAAAAGTGTAATAGAATTAATTGCAGGAAGTTTCTTGACCCTGGTTTCATGCATTCTTTGTTTTATTATTGTTAAAAAGGAAAAATAAAACAACTCTATAAGTAAAAATCATTCCCTTCCTTTCTGGGATATTTAGGCACTAAACAAGAAGCTATAGAAATATTCCAAACTTAAAGAGAGATAATATTTCCAGCAATATTATTCATGTCTACTTGGTCCTTTTCCTAAATAATCCCGAATTTTACAAAAACAAAAATCTATTATAATGCCCGTAAACAAAATTGCCGTAGTAACAGGTGGAAGTCGAGGCCTAGGTAAGGATATGGCCCTTAATATTGCGAAAAAAGGAATCGATGTCATAATTACGTACCACTCCAACAAATCGGCGGCAGATAAGGTTGTTACAGAAATTAGGGATTTGGGTCGGATGGCTTATGCGCTACCATTGGATACCGCTAAGATCAATTCCTTTGATGAATTCTTTGGTCAGCTTTCCGCTTATCTGAAAGCCGAGACAGGCCAGGAAAAGTTTGATTTTTTAATAAACAATGCAGGTACTGGAATTTATCAACCTTTTATTGAAACCACGGAGGAACAGTTTGATGAAATGGTAAATGTTCATTTCAAGGGGGTCTATTTCCTAACCCAAAAGGCCCTGCCCTATTTAAATGACGGGAGTAGAATTATTAACATTTCTTCCGGTCTCACCCGGTTTACTTTTCCAAATTCATCCGCCTATGCCCCAACTAAAGCTGCCGTGGAAGTATTTACCAGATACTTGGCCAAAGAATTGGCACCTAGAAAAATTACCGCCAATGTGGTGGCCCCAGGAGCCGTAGCAACTGATTTTGGTGGTGGGGAAAACAAAACAAACGAACAAAAAAGACAGGCTGTAACTGCTGCCACTGCCTTGGGAAGAGTGGGAGAACCAGAAGATATTGGTGGTGTGGTGGCATTTTTGTGTACCGAGGATGCCCGCTGGATCAATGGTCAGCGTATAGAAGCTTCAGGAGGGATTCTATTGTAGGACTATTTCGGATTACTATGTAAGGGGCCCATGATATTCCAAATGACATGGTAAATCAATTTACCCTACCACCTATACTAAATTGAAGGTGTGTAACATTGGTCACTGTGCAAAAATTCAAATTAAAATACCTTAGTTCCATTAATATTCTAAATATAGAACAATGGAACAAGATCAAGTAAACGAACACATCAGCATGCCACGTATTGGGGATGCTGCACCGGAATTTAAAGCTGTTACAACCCAAGGTAATATAGATTTCCCCAGTGATTATAAAGGCGATTGGGTAATCCTATTTAGTCATCCGGCCGACTTTACTCCTGTATGTACCTCGGAGTTTATGACCTTTGCAACCATGGAAGATAAATTTGCAGAAGCAAATTGCAAGCTTGTTGGTCTTTCAATAGATGGTTTGTACAGCCATATTGCATGGTTACGTACCATAAAGGAAAAAATAGAGTACAAAGGGATGAAAAATGTTGAAGTAAATTTTCCTTTAATTGAAGACATTACCATGGAGGTTGCCAAAAAATATGGAATGATTCAACCCAATGAAGATTCAACAAAAGCGGTCAGGGCTGTTTTCTTTATTGATCCAAAGGGGATTATAAGGACCATAATTTATTATCCTTTAAGTTTGGGAAGAAACTTCGATGAACTATACCGTGTAGTCATAGCATTACAGGCCGCTGACGAATTTGGGGTTGCCACTCCTGCCGATTGGCGT
>TARA_R110002050_G_scaffold67407_2_pt1 | contig 49717 bp, 48 predicted proteins | sample TARA_R110002050 | Tara Oceans TARA_R110002050 (sample SAMEA4396988) | marine metagenome | biome: Polar Biome; feature: [DCM] deep chlorophyll maximum layer (ENVO:01000326); material: water (ENVO:00002006), including particulate matter (ENVO:01000060) such as... | depth 25 m
GTGGTCATAATTTTAAGGTTTTGAAAATATTGGAGCTTAAAAAAATTATAAAATTTGTGATAAGAATTAAGAGAAAACAAAACACATAAAGAATGAAATTTATAGTATCTAGTACGTATTTACTTAAACAATTACAAGTTTTAGGTGGTGTAATCAACAATAGCAATACACTCCCTATTCTAGATAATTTTCTATTTGATTTAAAACAAAATCAATTAACTGTTTCTGCTTCTGATCTAGAAACAACCATGAGTAGCATTTTAAATGTTGATTCAGATAATGAAGGTTTAATTGCGGTACCTGCAAAATTATTACTTGAAATACTTAAAACATTTCCTGAGCAACCCTTAACTTTTGTTGTTGAAGATAACAATACTGTAGAAATAAGTTCTAATCATGGTAAATATGCTTTGGCGTATGCCGATGGAGCAGAATTCCCAAAAGCGGTTGAGCTTTCTAATCCTAGTTCTACAACTATTATAGGTGATATTTTAGCAACTGCCATAAACAAAACAATTTTTGCTGCTGGTAATGATGATTTAAGACCAGTAATGAGTGGTATATTTTTTCAGTTTTCTCCTGAAAGCTTAACATTTGTTGCTACCGATGCTCATAAACTAGTTAAATACCAAAGAACAGATATTAGTGCTTCGCAAGTAGCAGAATTTATCATGCCTAAAAAGCCTTTAAATCTTTTAAAAGGAATTTTAGGAGGTAGCGAATCTGATGTTACGATAGAATATAATGATAGTAATGCAAAATTCAGCTTTGAAAACACAGAGCTTATTTGTCGTTTAATCGATGGAAAATATCCGAACTACGAAGCTGTAATTCCGAAAGAGAACCCTAATATGCTTTCTATTTCTAGAAATCAGTTATTGAGTTCTGTTCGAAGAGTTTCAATTTTCTCAAACAAAACAACACACCAAATTCGTTTAAAAATTGCCGGTGCTGAATTGAATATTTCTGCGGAAGATATAGATTATAGTAATAAAGCAGAAGAACGCTTAACATGTTCTTACCAAGGTGATGATATGCAAATAGGCTTTAATTCTAGGTTTTTAGTTGAAATGTTGGCGAATTTAACCTCTGATGATATTTCTTTAGAAATGAGCCTTCCGAATAGAGCTGGAATTTTGACTCCAGTTGATGGTTTAGATGAAGGTGAAATTATTACTATGCTCGTTATGCCAGTTATGCTGAATAATTAAATTACAACCATACTTTATAGAAAAACCCCAATTAAAATTTTATTGGGGTTTTTTGTTTTATGTTGTTAAACTAGGTTATAAGAATTTTATACTCATCGGATAATAAGGATTTTCTCCATTACTAACACGTACTGCATTTACGATAGGAAAAACGAAAGTTAAAATTGCTACAGCCAAAAATCCAAGTAATCCAAGTCCGAATAATAGAATTAGTGGAATACTAATCAATATATATAAGAACATGCTTATTCTAAAATTCAGAATAGCTTTCCCGTTCTCGTCCATATCCGCTACAGAATCTCTTTGTGTCAACCAAAGGATTAATGGAACTATAAAACCTCCAAAACCTGTAACAATGTCCAATAACTGACTCAGGTGGGTAATAACTAATAATTGTCTGTTTTCTCTTTTCATGATTTTTGATTTTAATTGATTGATGTACTTATAAGACGTAAATCATGATGAAATGTTACAACTAAATTAGATTATTGTTTACGCTCTAACTTTCTTAGCTTCTCTTTACCTTTTAGAATTGAAATATTTTCTTTGGCTATTTTATTGTTTAATTTATCGATAGCTACAGGTGAAAGTTTGCCTTTACGTTGACCTTCCGCAAGCTTTATTTCATACTTCTTAATTTTCTTTTCTCTTTTTATGATGTCCTTTTTTTTATCTTCAATTTCATCTTTTAGATCTTCATGCTTCCTTACTGCCTTTTCTAGCTTTTTCTTTTCTTTTTCTGCTCTTTTTAATACTTTCTCTGCTCTTTTGGCCTCTTTTATCGTGTTTTTTGCTTCTTTTTCGGCTTTCTCAATCCTCAATAGCGTTGCAGCATCTTTAGCGGTATTGGTTGCTAATACAATTGAATCAGTTACTGTTTCTGATTTTTGCTTAGTTTCTTGTCCGTAACTTGATAATGTAAATACTACTGTTAATCCGAATACTAAATAATGTTTCATAAATAAAATTCATATTGTTAATGGTTCGGCGAAGATATAAAATAGTACAATTGAAAAATTAAAATTAAAGGGTACTATCTAAAGAAAAGTTTAACGGATTCCTACTTTCGTTTTTTATATTTTTGCACTTAAATTATTACTATGTTTTCAAATGAATCGATTATAGCATTAGCCACACCCTCTGGAGCTGGAGCCATTGCTGTAATTCGAATTTCAGGAATAGATGCTATTTCAATTGCTTCCAAACACTTTACTTCTAAAAAAGGAAAAAAGCTATCGCTTCAAAAAAGTCACACTATTTTACTTGGACATATTACAGATAGTAATCGCATACTTGATGAAGTGTTGCTTTCTATCTTTAAAGGTCCAAATTCATATACAGGAGAAAATGTAGTAGAAATTTCATGTCATGGTTCTACCTATATTCAACAAGAAATACTACAACTTTTTTTAAGAAACGGATGTAGAACTGCCGATGCGGGAGAATTTACACTACGTGCTTTTCTTAATGGAAAAATAGACTTGAGTCAGGCTGAAGCAGTGGCCGATGTTATTGCATCCGATAACGCTGCAAGCCACCAGATTGCAATCCAGCAAATGCGTGGGGGATTCAGTAATGAAATAAAAGAATTGCGGGCAGAACTTATGAATTTTGCTTCATTAATAGAATTGGAATTAGATTTTGCAGAGGAAGATGTAGAATTTGCCAATAGAGCCCAGTTTCAAGATTTAATACATAGAATTCAATTAGTTTTAAAGCGATTAATAGATTCTTTTGCCGTCGGAAATGTTATAAAAAACGGAATTCCAGTAGCTATTGTTGGTGAACCAAATGTTGGAAAATCTACGCTTTTAAATTCATTATTAAATGAAGATCGTGCAATAGTTTCTGATATTGCAGGAACAACAAGAGATACCATTGAAGATGAAATATCTATCGGTGGAATAGGTTTTAGATTTATAGATACCGCCGGAATTAGAGATACTTTAGATGTTGTTGAGGGCATTGGAATTCGTAAGACTTTTGAAAAAATTAAACAAGCACAAGTTGTTTTGTATTTAGTTGATGGCTCTCAATTAGCAGCAAATAATACCATTGAAGCCTTAAAAATTGAGCTTGAAAAAATAAAAAATCAGTTCCCACTAAAAACAATCATCATAATTATTAATAAATCAGACCAGCTTGCCACAGAAAATATTAAAGCTTACCATCACCAACTTATAACGGAAGATAAGCAGCAAAAGACCATTTTTATTTCTGCAAAAACAGGTGCTGGAGTTGATGATCTAAAGGCTGATTTGTTAGGTTTAATAAATACGGGGGGCCTTAGAAACAATGAAACTATTGTAACAAATTCTAGGCATTACAATTCCTTATTAAAAGCTTTAGAGGAAATCCAGAAAGTACAGTATGGAATGGACGCTGGCTTCTCTGGAGATTTATTGGCAATAGATATTCGACAGGCATTATACCATTTTGGTGAAATTACAGGAGAGATAACCTCCGATGATTTACTAGGGAATATTTTTGCTAATTTCTGTATTGGCAAGTAAATTACTAAAATTAATTATAATTTTAGATTTGAGATAGATTACTAGCGTAAATAAGCCATAATATATGGATTAATAGAATTTCTACTAATTTTAATATCTCATTCAATACAAATCAAAAATCAGTTCAAATTTAAATCCACTTAATGAAATATATTTTAATCCGCTCTTTCATTATAAATTCCTATTTCCATAATATTGGGAGGGTTTTTTGATTTGAGAAAACTAATCCTAACTTTTTCTCCATACTTTCTGGAAAACCTATGAATCTTAACGCGAGACTCTTGATTTCCTTCAAGCAAATCATGCCACCTGTTGTTTAAAAAGTATTCTATTTTATACGATGAAATATTAGCTTGAGCTTCTACAATAGAAATCATATTAAAGCCTTCTTCATTTTTAAATTCAACTTCCCACCAGGGTTGAGTAATATCCTTATGAGATGACCAAGCTGTTCCGAAATCATCATCATTTGCAAAATCCATAATATTCATATCATTACTCCAACTACTATTAGAAGGTTTATGTTTTGCGATGTTTGATGCAATTATAGGATTGTCGTAATTTCCATTTAATTTAGACATTGGCCCCTTATTTTTCCAAATTTCGCCAATAGTTTGTAAAGCTTCTATTGCATTATTATCCAATTCACCGTCTCTATTAGGTGCAACATTCAAGATGAAATTACAATGTGCATCATTAAGGGGAATCAAATTTTCATGCACTAATTTTGATGGATCCTTAACTTTTTGGTTCGGAAACCAAGGTTTCCAAAACCAATTTTGCTGTAAAGGATAGCATGATAATGCAGGTAAAACATTTTCATTTTTTTCAATATGCTGGCCAGCATTTTGCTCGTATGATTTTATATCTGTATAAAATAAAGCTTCAGAAGGATATTTCGCTGCATTTAAATCCATTACTAAACAGTTGGGTTGAAGAGATTTAATTAAATTATACAGTTCTTCAAAAGGCACATCATCATAAGAAATCCTAGACCATGGAGCGTCCCACCCATCAATAATCAGTGCATCAATTTCACCATAATTTGTTAAAAGTTCTGTTAATTGTTCTTTAATCATTTGAACTTTTTCTTCAGTGATCATTCCCGGACGTATCTTGTGATGGATATCTAATATAGAATAGTATAACATTACACGTAATCCTTTTTTTCGAAAGGCATTTACAAATTCTTTGACAACATCCGTTTTATAAGGACTACTCATTACACTATAATCGGTTGTTTTGGTATCCCATATGCTAAAGCCACTATGGTGTTTTGTGGTTAGCGCTCCATAGGTCATATGAGCAGCTACTGCCGCATCTGCCCATTGTTCGCAATCTACTTTTTTTGGGTTAAAAATAGCTGATGGAGCATCTGGATCTGACCAATCTTCTTCCATGTAAGTTGGAATATTATAATGAATGAACATTCCAAATCTAAGATCAACAAAGTTTTGCTGTAGTTCTAATAAGCTTTTTGAAGTCTGTGAGTACGTGAAATTCATAATTGAAATTAACACGCAAAAAATAATTATTTTCAAATATTTCATGCCTTTATTGGAATTATATTTTTTTTCAAATATCCTTTTTTATAATTATTTAGAATTGATGTTTTATGGCAATTATTTGTACTTTTCCGAGATAATTCCAAAATTACACTTCCAAAATGTTAGAAAATATCTCAAGTGAATTACTAATTGAAATTATTCATGTAGATAATATAAAGTTTAATAACAATTACAAATATGAAGATATTATAAGTCCATTTTCTAGGTTCTATTATATTAAAGAAGGTAATAGTAAAATTGTAATTAAGGGAGAAGAGATAGAAATGAAGGCAGGGAATCTTTATTTGATACCAAGTTTCACTCCGTGTAGTTATTACTTTGAAAATGGTATGAATCATTACTTTATACATTGTATATTATCTTTTCAAAATGGTATAAACCCTTTTTTATATCTCAAAATTCTAAAGGAAGTTAAAGCTGAAATAATTGATGCCTTACTCTTTATAAAGATTTTTGAATTACACCCAGATAAACGTTTGCCAGATTATTATCCCAAAAATTATCATAAAACAATGTGGCATAATAAGAATGAATATCAAAAAAAAATTAAATTGAAGTGGGAATCAGATGGTATTGTAAAACAAATATTTTCTCGATTTATAGAAAAAAATAATAAAAACACTATGTACAATTCACTTCGATATAATATTGAAGATATCTTTTTTTATATAAGAGAAAATCTAAATAATGATATTAGCGTCCAAAATCTTGCCGAAAAATCATTTCTCTCCACGGATCATTTTTCTAAAGTCTTTAAAAATTCTGTAGGTATTGGTCCAAAAGAATATATAATAAGACAACGTTTAGAAAAAGCACAAATGCTTCTATTAACCACTGACCATTCTATGCAAGAAATTATTTCATATGTCAATTTTAAATCGCTAGCCTATTTTTCTAGGATTTTTAAAAAATATAATACATTAACTCCAACACAATATAGAAAATACAAACATCCAAGATAAGTTATTAAAGATTAAAAGCCACATAATTAAGCTTTTAAGTGTACAAGGAAGTTGATGAAACACTTGTTAAGTTTTATAAATATCTTCTTTTTTAATTCCCAATTTTTTTATTTTAGAATTTAAAGTAGAAGTTGGGATTTGTAAAATTTCCGCAGCACCACCTCCCCCATATACTTTTCCTTTACATAATCTTAAAACTGATAGAATATATCCACGTTCCATATCTTCAAGTGATTTTAACTCTTGGATTGAAGCGTTATTTTTACTTGCTGTAATATACCAATTAGATAGAGGTTTATGTAGTTCTCTTAAGGTGTTATCTTTTGCAAGTAAAATACTTCGCTCTATATAATTTTCAAGTTCTCTAATATTTCCAGGCCAACGGTATCCCATCATTCTATCTAAAACATCATTGGATATGTACATTTTTTGTTTTGAAAACTTTGCAAGAAAGTGATTTGCTAGTAAAGGAATATCTTCTTTTCGTTCTCTTAATGGAGGTGAAATAATTGGAAATACCTGCAACCGATAATATAGGTCTAGCCTAAACTTTCCAGCTTCGACTTCTTCTTCTAAATTTTTATTTGTTGCGGCAATAATTCTAACATCAATCGGAATGGTTTTATTGGCACCTATTCTTTCTATCTCCCTTTCTTGCAAAACCCTCAGAAGCTTTACTTGCATGTCTAGAGACATTTCTCCAATTTCATCTAAAAAGATTGTACCTGCATTAGCCTGTTCAAATTTACCAATTCTTTTTTCAATTGCCCCTGTAAAAGCTCCTTTCTCATGGCCAAAAAAGGAAGACTCAATTAAATTTTCAGGTATCGCAGCACAATTAACTGTTACAAATTGTTTGCTTGCACGTGAAGAAAAATCATGAATACTTTTGGCTATTAACTCCTTACCGGTTCCACTTTCTCCCATAATTAAAACGGAAGTATTCATAGGCGCCACTCTTTTAATATCATCAAAGACATTAAGTAACAATGAACTTTTTCCTATTATTTTTTTAAAGTTAGACTGTTCTTCAAATGGTATTATTTGTGTTTTTCCGTCTGATATTGTTTCAACACTTTGTTTTTCAGATACTAATAATGGGGCCATTATTTTTATAAAAATACCATTGAACTTCTGAATCACATCTAATTGTATTTTTGTAAATACTTCTTTTTTCTTATTATAAAATGATAAGTAAAGATTTGTACTTTGCCCTAAATCAATAGGAATAGACATTTTTGATTGGATATAAAAAGAGCTAGCTATAAGTTGTTCTAAAGGATTTTTTCTACACAACTCCACAAATTCCTCATCATTGTATATTACTGAATTTTCTTTAAGCTTTCTTTCTAAAACAATTTTTGAAAGAATATCAATATCTAATTTAGAAATTGTGGAAAATTCTTGCATTCCTATCACTTGATAATCATTAACTCCAATTCTAAAAAAACCTAATGACCTATTAATAGTCACATTTTGTAAAGTAATATGTAAATAATCAAAAGGAATGTTTACTTGAAATGCCCTAGCAATACCCATAAATTTCTCTTTCCATTTTGATTGTATGGGAATATTATTCAATTTTTCAGTCAATTGATGTTCTAACTGGGAAGTAAAATTAAGATTATGCTCCTGATGATATGCCGCAATTTCTAAAGTAACGAGAAGATCTTTTTCTCTGAATGGTTTTACTAAAAAGCCATAAGGTTTAGTAGCTTTGGCTTCATCTAAAATTGTTTTATTGGAATATGCAGAAAGGTATATAAATGGAATATTTTTTACCTGAAGTTTCTGTGCTAAATCTATCCCTGTTAATTTGCCTTTTAAATGAATATCCAATAAGACCATATCTGGTATATGATGAGCTATAAATTGGAGTGCTTCGTTAACAGAAGCCGCTATACCTAAAACGTTATAATTTTCATTTTTTAAAAAACATGACAAATCATTTGCCACAATAAACTCATCTTCCACAATTAATATACTCTTGTTCATCTATATAGCTTATCTTTAAAATTGTGATCATTACTATCAGGTATCTTTTTATTTTTAAAAACAACCTCTATTAGGGTTCCATTTTCTTCTTTTATGACGAAATCACCATCCAATTGATTCGTCAATCCTTTTATTAAAGTCATTCCTAATGAAGATTTTGTTAGTACATTAAATCCTTTAGGAAGCCCAACACCATTATCCTTTATAGCAATAAAATATTTCTCTTTTAACTTTTTCATTGTAATTGCAATTGTTCCTTTTTTTCCTTTGGCGAAAGCATATTTTATGGCATTAGTTATGGCTTCATTTAAAATTAGCCCCACAGGAATAGATTGTGCTTCCTCTAACATAATATGCTCAATATCTAAATCAAACTTAATCGTGTCACTTACATCAAAACTATCCATCAGATAATTTGCTAACTCTTTAATATAAGAATTCATATCAATAAGTGATGCATTATCTGTTTTATACAATTTTTGATGAATTAACGAAATTGCAAATAAACGGTGTTGGCTATTCCTAATTGCTGAAAGAGCTTCATTACTTTTAATATAATTGGATTGTGTGTTTAATAAGCTCATCACAATTTGTAAGTTATTTTTAACCCTATGATGTATTTCCTTTAAAAGCCATTCCTTGTCTTCTAACAACTCCTGTAAAGATGTATTTTGTTGTGCTATTTCACCTTTCTGACTGACAAGTATACGATTTGTTCGTTGTTTGATAATATAGCTTCTATAAAGAATAAGACTTACCATAAAGAAGAGAAGTAACCCTCCAAAAATTAAATTTTTTTGCGAGGTTGTCTTTGTGAGTTGATTCCCCTTAGTTAAATTTTCACTTCGTAAGGTTTTAATAGCATTTTCTTTTTTTACAGTTTCATACTGTATTTGTAACTCCTCAATCTGCCTGCTCTTGGTTACGTTAAAAATGGAATCGTTGATGCGTTTGTAGTTTTGAAAGTGAGTAATTGCTTGAAAGTAATTCCCTTGTACAGAATCAATTTTGAAAAGCGAGAGATTTGCATCTTTTACTTTTGCTTGCGCAACAATTCCTATTGGAACTTTAAGTGACGCAATGATAAACTTTTTTGCTTTTTCATACTGTTTTTGATTTAGATAGAACTCACCAATTTCTAAATTAGCTTCAGAAAGGTATATTAACTTTTTCTTATTTGGATCAAATTCAAGCCATTTTATGGCATCCAAATATTCTTTTTCTGCTAAATTAAATTCTCCCAGCGCATTCAAAGCTGCTGCCTTTGCACTTGATAAATATGACTTTTGAGTAGCATTTTTAGGAGGCATGATATTAGCAACTCGTACAGCAAAATTAAAGGCTTCTTCCTCTTTATAAAGCTTCACTAATTGTTTGCTCAAATAATTTAAATTTCGATATACATACTCACTGCCTATTATTGTCGTGTTAGTTTCCCAATTTAAAAGAGCTTTATTATACCAGTCAATACTTTGTTGTATTTCACCTAATTCTCTATAACTATCAGCAATATTTCTATAAATATAAGGGGCAAATAAGGAGTCCTTGCTTTGAAGTATTATTTCTACAGCTTTTAACCCATTATAAATAGACTTATTAAAATCTCCGTTTACCCTATTTACAGTACTTAAAAGGTTATAAACGTGTAGAATATTAGGGTAATCTATTTTTTTAGACTCTTCTATAATAAATAGCAATTCTTTTCCTGCCTCATCCAAACGACCTTGAGTGAAATGGTAATTTGCAATGTCATTCAATACAATCAGTTCATCGACTTTTAGCTCTAGCTGTTTATAAATAGTAAGGGCATTGGTATAATTAATAATATTTTGCTGACTTAGGATGTTATCAATATCAATCTCATTCCTCGTTCTGTTTGCCAGTTTTAACCAAGTTTTGGCCTCATCTTCCAGTTTATTGTTTTTTTTATAATAATCAATCACCTTATGATAAAACTCATAAGCTTCCTTAAACCGCTGTTGTTCAAATCGCGTTTCTGCTAAATAATAATTTACTTGGTTTACTAAATCAAAATCATTCATAGAATCTATTAATTCGTATGATTTTTGGAAATAAAAATTAGCACTATCCATATCCTTTTTAAAACTTTCCGGCCTATATAGATATATTCTGCCTAATTGAAATGAGAGCTCAATAGTATTTCGCTTTATTTCACTCTTTTTTAATTCTATTTGTAAACTTTTTATTTGAGTATCATCGCTTGTTTGACCATAAGACAATGAAGCCAACATAATTATATAGAGAAACCAAATTATTTTTTTATGCAGTATCATAATTGGTTACTTATTGTAAGTTTAAAATTAGTTAAAAAGGCTTAACTAATGATTTTTTAATTAAACAATTCAAACTTCTTGCCGATATTGTAAGTACCTATGATACATAATGTTAAGGTTCATTTTTCAAAATCAAAATTGACATGCAACCAAACCAATCGCTAATTAGCGATATTTAGTAAATACATTCTCCTCTAAATTTGATTTAAAATACTGACTTACAGATATTTAATTTAATGGAATATCATTTGCTACATTGAAAAAAGTTGTATCAAATCCATTTCTTGTCCTAGTTCAATGTTTATCAATTTCGTTTAAAACAATTTTGAAACATCAAATAAATTAATAATCCATAAAAATCAACACTATGAAAAAAATTCTAAAAATTTTAATATTGGTAAATATTGTAGGCACACTGAGCAATACATTACAAGCACAAGTAAAAGATTATCAGACAGACCCTCACTTAAATTCTGGAATTAAAGAATTTTTAAAAATTTTAAATGCCCCAGGTGGGCAACCCTTAGAAAGCTTATCTAAAGAGGAAGCAAGGCAAGTTTTAATAGGGGCACAAGCCTCTGTAAGGGTAGACCTTTCAGGAATTGAAGAATCTGAAAAAACGATCTCACAAGATGGCTACACCATAAAATTAAACCTTGTTCGCCCTAAAGATGTTAAAGAAAAGCTTCCTGTTTTTATTTTCATTCATGGTGGTGGTTGGATTTTAGGAGATTATCCTACCCATAAAAGATTTGTTAGAGATTTGGTAGTTGAAACAGGATATGAAGCTGTTTTTGTAAACTACACACCCTCACCAGAAGCAAAATACCCTCAAGCAGTGAATGAAATTTACGCTGCTACAAAATGGGTAGCCGCCAATGGAAATGAAATTAATGTTGACGGCAGTAATATGGGCATTATTGGTAATAGTGTTGGTGGTAATATGACTGCAGTTACAGCACTGAAATCATTAGAGAATAACGGGCCGAAAATTAAAGCATTAGTCATGTTTTGGCCCATCGTAGCTGCTAATTTTGATACAGAATCCTATAAATTATACGGTAAAGATCGTTTTTTAACAACATCTGTAATGGAATGGATGTATAATCAATACACTACTGATTTAAACGAAAGAAAAGAAATTTATGCCTCTCCAATTAACGCAACTTTAGAGCAATTGAAAAAATTCCCTCCAACATTAATTCAAGTTGCTGAAAATGATGTTTTAAGAGATGAAGGTGAAGCTTTTGGAAGAAAACTAAATGAAGCTGGAGTAAACGTTTCTACTGTTAGATATAATGGTATGATCCATGATTTTGGCCTCTTAAATGCCTTGGCCACTCTACCTACAACAAAGTCTATGATCTTACATGCGGCCGCAGAATTAAAAAAATATCTTAATTAAAAAAATGAACACATAATTAATATAAAATAAAAACAATGGGAAAATTAAAACTAAAAGACGGAACAGAAATCTATTATAAAGATTGGGGCATTGGACAACCACTATTCTTTCATCATGGGTGGCCTTTATCCAGTGATGATTGGGAAGCACAAATGATGTTCTTTATAGAACAAGGATATAGAGTTATCGCCCATGATCGCAGAGGGCATGGAAGATCTACACAAACAGCTTTTGGAAATAACATGGATACGTACGCTGCAGATGTATCAGAACTTACCACAGCTCTCGATCTAAAAAATGCAGTACACATTGGTCACTCAACGGGAGGGGGTGAAGTTATTCGTTATGTCGCTAAATACGGAAAAGAGCGGGTAGCTAAAGCTGTACTCATTAGTGCTGTAACACCAATTATGGTAAATACAGAGAATTATCCAAATGGGATTCCAATGGAGGTTTTTGACGAAATTAGGTTAAATACAGCAACAAACCGGCCGCAATATTTTCAAGACTTTACGATACCATTTTTTGGCTATAATCGCGAAGGTGCAAAAATATCTCAAGGAATTAGAGATAATTGGTGGCGCCAAGGCATGATGGGGGGAATAAAATCGCATTATGATTGCATCAAGGCATTTTCAGAAACCGATTTCACAGAAGATTTAAAAAGTGTGGATATTCCTGTACTTGTGATGCATGGAGAGGATGACCAAATAGTGCCAATTGCAACTACAGCAGAATTGGCGGTAAAACTTCTAAAAAATGGAAAACTTATCACCTACCCTGGATTCCCTCACGGAATGCCAACCACGGAAGCTGCTACTATAAATAGAGACCTTTTAGCATTTATTACATCTTAAAATAGATTAAACAAATTAGAAGTCTTAGTTGTCTATATTATGGCAACTAAGACTTTTTTATTAGAATAATTTTTAAATTAGACCTATGTTTTCAGAAATAGATTATAACATATCTAAACATGTTTCTTTTACGGAAGAAGAATTAAAAACTTTCCATTCGTTACTAGAAGTTAAATTAGCGGCTAAGAAAAAATTTCTTTTACAAGAAGGAGATTTTTGTGACTTTGAAGGGTTTGTTATAAAAGGATGCCTAAGAAAATATTACATCAACGAAAATGGTGTTGAAGTTATTGTACAATTTGCTATCGAAGATAATTGGATTAGTGATATCGCAAGTTTTTCTGAGCATAAACCAAGTCGTTTTTTTATAGAAGCGCTTGAAGATTGCGAACTTTTCATTTTAACACCTTCTAGTAAAGAAAAATTACTTTTCGAAATTCCTAAATTTGAACGAGTTTTTCGAATTCTAGTGCAACGTCATTTATCAGTAACTCAAGATCGTTTGGTACTAACAATTGCCAAAACAGCACCCGAAAAATATCTCGATTTTTTAGAGCACTACCCTACCATCCCTCAAAGAGTTGCTCAACATCATATTGCTTCTTATTTAGGTATTTCTGCCGAATTTTTAAGTAAGGTAAGAACAAGACTTTCAAAGTCTTAAACACCATGACTTCACACTTAATCGGTGTTGTTTATATTTCGTTAATTCTTCCAACAATTAGCGAAATATAAATAATATTTTGTCTCTCACTAATACTCAAAACACTTACAATCAGATAGTTATGTTATTGGCTCTTTTTTTGAATACCTATACAAAAAAATAGTAATCAAATAATTACATAACCCTTTTTAATAATTTAAATATAAATGAGTTCTAAAAAAACTGTGTTTTTCTTAACAGGAACATTTGTAAATAGTACCTGTTGGGACAAATGGAAAATTCATTTTGAAGAAAACGGGTATACCGTTCATGTTCCTAATTGGCCTTATAAAAATGATACTATTCAGAAGCTTAGAGAAAAGCACCCAGATACTGTTTTAGGGGCTTTAACACTCGAGGAACTAATAGTTTATTATAAAGAAATAATAAAAAAGGAAAAAAATAAGCCAATGGTAATTGGTCATTCTTTAGGAGGTTTGATTGTGCAATTTTTACTGCAAGATAATTTAGTAGCTCTTGGTATTGCCATCCATTCTATTCCACCTAAAGGGATTTTCAGTTATAAGTTTTCATTCTATAAATCACTTTGGAAACCCTTTGGTTTTTTTAAAAAGAAAAACACAACCCATTTAATGTCATTAAAAGAATGGCAATATGCTTTTACAAACGGAATGTCATTTTATGACCAAAAAGAAAGCTATGAGAAATATTTAATTCCAGAATCCAGAAGAGTACTTCGTGATTTATTAACAGTAACAGCAAAAATAGATTTCAAAAAAAAAAAGAAACCCTTGCTTTTTATTGCTGGTAATAAAGATCATATGATGCCCGCATCCTTAAACTATTTAAACTTTAAAAAATACGGAAAAACGAACTCTAGAACTGATTATAAAGAGTTTGAAGAAGTAAATCATTTTGTATTAGGGCAAAAAAATTGGAAAATAATTGCAGCGTATTGTATGAATTGGGCAGAACAAAACAAACTGACATAATTTTCATCAATTCATACTTTCTTGTCCTAGTTCAATGTACAAGAATAGTATAAGTGACAATTTTGTAATGTAATAATAAAGCACTTAAAATTAATGCAAAATTAAAATCATTCAAATATTAATACTACAAAAATTAAAATTATGACAACTACAAAATGGTCAATCGACCCAACACATTCAGAAATTGGATTTAAAGTAAAACACATGATGTTCACCAATGTATCTGGAAAATTTCAAAAATTTCAAGCTACTGCAGAGACAGATGATGGTTTTTTTACAAACACAAATTTTCAATTTAGTGCCAAGGCAAATTCATTGACGACTGGAAATGCAGATAGAGATACTCATTTATTAAGTGGAGATTTCTTTGACGTTAAAAATCATCCCGAAGTATCTTTTAAATCTACATCATACTCAAAAATAGCCACTGGAAAGTATAAGCTAATTGGAGATTTAACTTTAAGAGGTACAACTAAACCTGTAGCATTAGATGTAGAATTTCATGGCACAGCAAATGATCCGTGGGGAAATGAAAAAGCTGGTTTTGGTCTTACTGGAAAAATCAATAGAAAAGACTGGGGATTAAACTGGAACTCTACTCTAGAAGCTGGTGGGGTTTTAGTCGGTGAAGAAATTAAATTAAACATCGAATTGCAATTTATAAAACAATAAAACATAACCTAATTAATAACACATAAAACTAAAAAATCATGAGAACATTTAAATTTACATTTGTATTTATTCTGGTATTAACATTAAATGCTTTTGGACAAAAACCCAGTCCAGAATTACTAAGTCCTACAAACCATACCCTGGTTTTAATAGATCATGAAGGTCAAATGGCCTTTGCTACCTCTAGTATTTCTATTACAGAGCTGAGAAACAATGCTGCAATTGTAGCTGGAGCATCAAAAATATTCAATGTACCAACTGTTGTTACTACCGTAGCTGAAGAATCTTTTAGTGGCCCTGTTTTTCCTGAAATCGAAGAATTTTATCCGAAGGCAACTTCCAAATATATTGATAGGACTACTATGAATACTTGGGAAGATGTGAATGCACATAAAGCTATTACAGGTAAGGGAAAAAAGAGAATCGTTTTAGCAGGTTTATGGACAAGCGTTTGTATCGTTGGTCCTGCATTATCAGCCATCGCAGAAGGTTATGAAGTATATGTAATTACAGATGCTAGTGGTGATGTCTCAAAAGAAGCTCATGAACAGGCTGTGGCTCGAATGATCCAAGCTGGTGTAAAACCAATGACATCTATTCAATATCTTTTAGAATTACAAAGAGATTGGGCAAGAGGAGAAACCTACGTGGCGGTAACCGATTTAGTTAAAAAATATGGTGGTGCCTACGGATTTGGAATTGTCTATGCACATAAAATGTTAAAACATTAATTGATTAAAAAAACAGCCTTACTTATCATAGGCTGTTTTTTTTAATTCTACAACAACCATGAAAACACTAAATAAAATAACATCTCTGTTGACGCTAACGCTATTCGTGATGGCATGTAAGAACGCTACAGAAAATTCAAAAGTAACTGCAGCGGACCTAATAGTCTATAATGCGAAAGTAACTTTAGAAAAAGAAGGGAGTTTTTCAGAAGCCTTTGCTGTTAAAGATGGTAATTTCTATAAAATTGGAAGTTCTGAAGACATCTTGAAACTTAAAGGAGATAGTACGAAAATAATTGATGCTAAAGGAAAAACAATCATCCCTGGGCTCAATGATTCGCACACACACCTTATTAGAGAAGGTCTTAATTACAACACTGAATTACGGTGGGATGGTGTAACATCAATTACTGAGGCTTTACAAATGTTAAAAGACCAAGCTGCTCGAACACCTGAAGGTCAATGGATCCGTGTTATTGGTGGCTGGGGAGCATATCAATTCAAAGAAAGACGTTTACCAACTCTTGAAGAGATCAATACTGCTGTACCAGACAAACCTGTTTACATTATGTACCTATATTCTTTAGGATACCTCAACCAAAAAGGGATAGAGACTTTAGGTTATGATGCTTCAACAAAATACCCAGGCGGAGAAGTAGAACTCAAGAACGGAAAACCAACAGGACTTTTAGTAGCAAAACCGAGTGCATTGATACTTTATAAAACGCTCACCAAACTTCCAAAACTATCTCATGAAGAACAGATGAACTCTACACTTCAGTATTACCGTGAATTAAACCGTTTAGGAGTTACCAGTGCCATTGATGCTGGTGGAGGGGGACAATATTATCCAAACAACTATTCCATATCAAAAAAATTGGCAGCACAAGGTAAGTTGAATGTTAGAACAGCATATTACTTATTTGCGGTAGATAAAGGAACAGAATTAGAGTTCTTTAAAACTTGGGTCAACAAACTTGAATCGGGTACCAATGATGATATGTTCAAACCAAATGGCTATACCTATGAAGGTGCTGGCGAAAACCTCACTTGGGAAGCTGCCGATTTTGAAAACTTCTTAGAGCCAAGGCCTGAATTGCATGAGATCATGGAAAGTGAATTAGATTCTATTGTTACGATTATTGCGAAAAATAAAGCTCCTTTCAGAATACATGCTACCTACAATGAATCTATAGAGCGATTCTTAAATGTTTTTGAAAGAGTTGATAAAGAATACCCGTTTTTACATAAAGTTCGATGGATTATCGATCATGCAGAAACAATAGATGATAAGAACCTGAAACGCATCAAAGAATTGGGTGGTGGTATTGCCGTTCAAGACAGGATGTTTTTTCAAGGTGAATATTTTGTAGATCGCTACGGCCTTGAAGCTGCAAAAGAAACCCCTCCGATAAATAAAATAATAGACATGGGAATTCCTTTAGGTTTTGGTACCGACGGCACACGTGTAGCAAGTTACAATCCTATGCTAACCTTATATTGGGCCGTTTCTGGAAAAACATGGGGTGGCTTGCAGTTATATGATAATACCAATAAACTATCTAGAGCTAAAGCTTTACAGATTTTAACAAATGGTAGTGCATGGTTCTCCAATGAAGAAAAAGTAAAAGGGTCGATCAAAGAGGGCATGTATGCAGATTTTGCAATACTTGCCGATGATTATTTTACTATTCCTGAAGAGAATATCAAAAACCTTACTTCAGATCTTACGGTTGTAAATGGAAAAGTGGTTTTTGCTAAAAATGATTTCAAAGCATTAGACCCTAGTACTCCTACTGTTATACCAGATTGGTCTCCTGTTAAATATTATGGAGGATATCAGAATTAAGAAATTAGGAAAATGACAACTTATAATACCCTATCCGAAGCTATAGCTGCATAACAACTAGAAGGTTATCAATATGATTTCAATCTTACATCGTCCGTATTGGAATGCCAATCATTATCAAAAAAAATTGGTATAGATAAATTCATGGTAGATGCCTTCTTTAGTTTTGAAGGTGATCCAAATCATGATGACGCAGCTATATTATATGCCATACAAACCAATTCTGATATTAAAGGTTTATTGGTTGATGCTTATGGAGCCTATTGTGATACATTATCCTCTGCAATGGTAGAAAAACTTAAAATAAGGAACATCTGTTAGCTATGAAAAACTTTATTAGAATAGTTACGATAACGAATTTAGAAGGAAAATTTATTCATACCACACTATTGTTGTTTAGAATTTTAGTATCTCTAGAACTGATCATAGTACATGGTTTTAAAAAAATAGGTATTGGTGTTGGTGTAGCAGAAATTGTACCTAATCCTTTAGGGCTTCCAGAAAACGTAAATGAATTCATAGCTGTTATTGCTAATATAGGTTTTCCTGTTTTTATCATATTAGGTTTCTTAACAAGGTTGGCTACCCTACCAGTTCTAGCAGTTACCTTAACTGGTTATTTCGTATTACATATACATGATTCATTGCTAATTAAAGATGTTCCTTTCATGTATTCTCTGGTTTTTCTATTTCTATTTATCACTGGTCCAGGAAAACATTCAATGGATGCTATTATTCATAAAAAACTTTCAAAATGAAAACACAAATTATTCCAATTTTAATGGCAATTGTGGCAGGTGCCGTTTTGCCATTTCAAGCTGTTTTAAATATTCAATTAGGTAAATCTGTGCAACAACCTGTTTTTGCTGCATTTGCCTCTTTTGTATTAGGCTCAATAGGATTGTTCATCTATTTGGTGATCATTAAGTTTGATTTTTCAACAATGATGCAAGCTAAAGAAGCATCTCCTGTTGTATGGTTAGCTGGTATTTTAGGTGCATTTTACGTAGCTGCTGTGATTGTTCTAGCACCAAAATTAGGAACTGCTCTTACTTTTGGTCTAGTAGTTGCCGGCCAAATGACCATTTCATTAATTCTAGATCATCACGGTTTACTTGGTCTACCAATAAAGCATATCAACTGGCAACGAGTCATGGGGATTATTCTGTTGCTATTAGGAGTCGTTATTATCAGAAAATATTAGGTTTATGAAACTGTTTACGACGTTTTTCATCTTCTTACTATTCTTTGCAAATGCCGGCTATTCACAAGAAAACAAACAAATCAAATTTGGTCTTTTAGGTCAAGATGATGAGGTGTCCTTTTTAAGTGAAAAAGAAAATAAATCGGTTTATGAACAATTCAAATGGATCGATTTAAAGAATAATAATTCATTATCCTTTGGTGGCAGCTACCGTTTTCAAACAGAAAGTTTTATAAATGAAGATTTTAAGCGTCAAGGAAGTCAAGATAACATTTGGTACCTTAGCAGAGTTCTATTCCATTCGCTTCTTAAAATAGGAGAAAAATTTAATGCCTTTATAGAGCTTAGTTCCAGCACTGCAATAGGCAAAAACAATGTTTCCCCTGTCGATAAAGATGAATTAGCTATAAATCAAACCTTTGTTACTTATAATTTTAATTCCAATTGGAGTATACGTGTTGGCAGAGAAAATTTAAAATTTGGTAGCCGAAGACTTGTAGATATCCGCGAAGGACCAAATGTTCGACGATCTTTTGATTTGGCTCGCATAGATTATAAAAATGAGGCCACACAACTAACTACCTTTTTTTCTAGCCCTATTAAAAACAAAGAGGCTGTTTTTGATAATGAGTATTTAAATTTTTCTGAAACCTTCTCTGGAATCTATCTGACCAAAAAGTATCGTAAAACTTTAAAATTTGATTTTTATGGTTTTTATCAAAAAGATAATGATGTTACCTATGCTATTGGTTCAGCAAACGAAAAACGTTATACTTTAGGAACACGTTATTTTGGTTCGTATAATAATTTCAATTTCAATAATGAAATTGCTTATCAATTTGGAAGCTTTGGAAATTCAATTATTAAAGCCTACACCCTATCGCTAAATGGCGAATTCCTCAATAAGTTGATAGCTGATAAAACTGTATTTGGATTAAAAACTGAACTTATTAGTGGAGATGAAAACCCTACAGATAATCGCTTAAACACTTTTGATGCACTTTACCCAAGAGGAGCATATTTTGGTAGGGTGGCTCGTTTTGGCCCATCTAACTTAATAGATATTCACCCCTACATAAACATCTATAAATCTGCTTATTATATAGAGTTGGACTATGACGTTTTTTGGAGGTATTCTGTAACTGATGGTATTTATGATGCCGCTTTGATTTTACAATATCCAACAACAAACAAGAGTGCATTTATTGGTCAACAAATTGGTGCTTTAGTTGGTTGTGATTTTAATAGTCATGTAAATATAGAATTAGAAACAAACTTAATTATCCCTGGTGATTTTTTAAAAAAGAATAATTTAACAGCATCTCTTTTTCATACGGTACTTACAGCAGAATATAAATTTTAAAACAATTGTTTTCTTGTCCTAGTTCAATGTACAAGGATTGTTGTTCTTGTAATTTTTAGTAAATAATTAAAACATAATAATCATGGAAAATAAAATACAAGGCTTGCATCATATTACGGCAATAGCAGGCGACGCCAAACGCAACTTTAAATTTTACACTGAAGTTATAGGTCTTAGATTCATAAAAAAAACTGTAAACTTTGATGATCCTAAAACCTACCATTTTTATTTTGGTGATAAAAAAGGGAGCGCAGGAACTATTCTTACATTCTTTCCATGGGGCGTTGGAATTCCACAAGGCAGGCGAGGTTCTGGAATGGCAACAGAAATAGGCTATTCTGTACCAAAGGGAAGTTTAGATTTTTGGATACAACGTTTTGAAGAATACAATGTCATATATAATAAACCCGCAGAGAAATTTGGAGAAAAATACCTAACTTTTTTAGATCCAGACGGATTGAAATTTGAACTTGTTGAAACTGATGACACGAGAAAACCATGGGTAACTACAGAAGTTAGTGTTGAAAATGCAATAAGAGGTTTTCATAACATTACCCTTACACTAACTGATATAAAAGGAACGGCAAATGTGCTTACCTCAATTTTTGGGTACAAATTAATTACACAAGAATCTAATAGATACAGATATGTAGTAGATAGTGTAGAAAATGCATCTATTGTTGATTTGGTGGAAATTCCAACTGAAAAAAAAGGTCATGTGGCAAATGGCACCATACATCATGTAGCTTTTAGAGTAAAAGATGATGAAACATTAATGCTATTTCGTGAAAAAGTAGAGGCCGCTGGATTAAACATAACACCAAAGATTGATAGAAACTATTTCCATTCACTTTATTTTAGAGAACCAGGAGGAGTTTTATTTGAAATTGCAACGGAAAACCCTGGTTTTATGGTTGATGAACCTATTGAAGAACTTGGTAAAAACTTGAAATTACCGGCTCAATATGAATCACGTAGAAGTGAGCTAGAAAATCATTTAGTAAAAATAAACTAATACATAATGAACTTTCAACCTTTAAAATATGTTTATAAAGCTGCCGAAAACCTTGAAGCAAGTACACTTTTACTGCTTCACGGAACTGGAGGCGATGAAAAAGATTTATTACCACTAGCAAAAAATTTTGGAAATCATTTTAATATTCTGAGTGTTAGAGGTAATGTTACCGAACAGGGAATGCCTCGTTTTTTTAGAAGAATAGGTTTGGGCATTTTTGATGAAAAAGATTTAAAATTTAGAACCGATGAACTAATCTCCTTTATAGGGGACACTGCTAATAAAGAAGGTTTTGATAGCACTAAAGTTATTGCATTAGGTTATTCTAACGGTGCAAATATTGCGGGATCCATGTTGGTTCATTATCCTAACTTTTTATTGGGAGCTATTCTTTTCAGACCTATGCTACCTTATAAAATAATGCCTGAATTTAAAACAGATAAACTTGTTAAGGTATTTGTAAGCTGCGGAAAATCAGACACAATGGTAACAACTTCAGAGATTCAGGATTATATGATACTTCTTGAAAAAGGGAACTTTAACGTTGAATTAAACACCCTAAATACCGGACATAATTTAACAGAAGAAGATATTGAACTAGCTGTTAAATGGATGTCTATTTTTTGAAAAATGGAATTTAACATAACAAAAATTTACTCAGATGAAGACGGAGAAACACATTTTCAAGACATTAAAATTCCTTTAAATAATCAAGGAGAGATAGGTTTCTTGTCTGATGCTCAAAAAGTAAAAAAAGTGATTTTCAGGAAAGTTGTAGCTCACTATGATTATGACTTTCATACGGCTCCGGCTAAACAGTACATTATCTTGTTAGATGGTGAAATTGAAATTGAAACCTCCTCAGGTGATAAGAGAAGTTTTACCAATGGGGCTATTTTAGTTATGGAAGATATTACAGGCAGAGGCCATAAAACAAGAAATTTAAAACCAGAAATTCGCACTTCAATATTTATAGAATTATGAATAATAGTAAACTAACAAGTATTGGATTAAATAAAGAAAAAAGTAAGGAATTAGCAGATTCACCAAATGATTTACTGTCTAATTATTCTATTTTCTATCAAAATTCAAAAGGCTATCAGTGGAATATTCAAGAAGATAAATTTTTTGAGCTTCATGTAAAGTTTGAAGAATTATATAATGATCTTTTTCTTAAAATAGATGAAATTGCAGAGAGGATAATAATACTTAGCTACAAACCAAACCATAAGTTTTCTGATTATTCAAAAACCGCAACCATAAAAGAAAGCATTAATGTGAGCAATGGAATAAATTCCATTGAAGAAATACGTTCTGCATTGCAAATATTGATAATTAAGCAGCGCGATATTCTACATTTCTCCTCGGAAAATAAGGATGACAGCACTATGGCTTTAATGAGCGACTATATTCGTATAGAAGAAAAGCAGATTTTGATATATTCTGCATTTTTAAAGAACTAAATAGATGAAAACAATTAAAAAATATACTACAAACGGGTTAAAAATTATTTGGAACCTCATAAATGTATTCATTCTGAAATTTGTGTAAAAATTTCCCCTCAAGTGTATAATCCAAAAAAAACCTTGGATAAAATTAGAGAATTCTACCACTGAAGATTTAACAAAATAAATAATTGCCTTTTTGGAGCTCTCAGACATATAAAAAACAAACAACAATGACAACAACTAGATTAGAAGCATTTAGCGATGGAGTAATGGCTATTATTATAACAATAATGGTTTTGGAATTAAAGATACCTGAAGGTCATGATTTAAATAGTTTGAAGTCCATATTACCAACATTTATTACTTATATACTTAGTTTTATATACATTGGAATTTATTGGAATAACCACCATCATTTACTACAAAACACCAAAAAGGTAAATGGTAAAATATTGTGGGCTAACCTACATTTACTTTTTTGGCTATCGTTATTCCCATTTGCAACAGGCTATATGGGTAAAAATCATTTTGAAAAATTACCAACAGCACTCTACGGCTTCATTCTATTAATGGCAAGTATAGCTTGGACACTGTTACTCATATCTATTAAAAACTCAGAGAGGAGAGATCATAATAACATAGCATTTTTAAATTTTAAAAAGATAATAATATCCAATATTTTTTACGCTCTAGCGACTTTTTTAAGTTTCTTCTTTCCCTTACTATCAGGTTTAATATATCTAATTATTGCTTTTCTATGGTTTATTCCAGATTCCAAAATGGAAGAAGAATATTTAAAGTAATTTTATGTTTTATAAACTTAACGCATTATAAAATAGCATCAAAAACAATCATTAAAGTACACTAGACACGTACCTATCTTATTTAAAAAAGGAATTTTACTTTTTCTGTATTGGAAAGTAAATCCCTATAATTAAATATAATTTTAAGGTTTTCTTCCTTAAAAAATTTTGACTTTAAAATTCATTTCCATACTACGAAATGAAAAAATGGCTTTAAGACGAATTTTAAGTATTTGATATGATTTCAATTACAAATTTTACTGTTTCTCAACACCCTTACCTGTTGCAGCATAATAAATACCCCCATATAAATGATCTAAAAACCATTGATTTTCATATACTTTTTCTATATGTCCCAAGGCGGTGTAAAAAGCTTTACCTCCATCAAACTCATGGTACCAAGAAATAGGATGTTCCTTTCCCATTCCCACACCAACTCGGTCTAGCATACTTCCGTTTTTATCCATATCCCTATTTTTCCAAGTTACTTTGGGATCATATGAATTTTCATCCACACTCACGAGGTATTTTAATCCTGTTGTTTTTTCTTCCCCAAACTCATACCATTCGTCTGTCCAAAGCAAGGTATTTGGAAAATGTTCTAATCCAGGGAAATTATGATCTATAATTCTAAGTTTTGCTGTTTGCTGTGCAGGATGAATATAAAACATTCTTCCTACTAGTTGCGTATACCATTCCCACTCATATTCTGTATCAGAGGCTGCATGAATACCTACATACCCTTTGCCTGATTGAATATATTTTTCAAAGACTTCTTGTTCTTCATTATCAAATATATCAGCTGTGGTACTCAAAAATATGACCGCATCATATTTATTAAGTTGGCTTTCTGTAATTTTTATTGCATCCTGTTGCCGATCTACTTCAAAATTATGGGTAGCTGCCAAACCTTTGATAACCAAAATTCCAGTATCTATAGATTCATGATGCCAACCGGCGGTCTCCGTAATTAATAGAATTTTAAATTGCTTTTGTCCACTTAACGCATTCGAGTATAGCACGCTTACTAAAATCAAAAAAGTTAGGCTTAGTATTTTATTTTTGGATAACATCATCTTTAGGTTTTATTCGTAGATTACTATTTTTTATTTAAATATATATGGATGTACTATACTATCCTAATCCTTTTATAGATATTAACTTTTCAACCATACTATGATTATTTTCTTACTACTAAGGACAGGTAGATCATAAGACATGTTAATTTTTAATTCAGATAAATTTGTCTGAATTAAAAACTAACGTATCTTTGCAGTGTATTTTATACTCTATTTTATGTTTTCAAAAGCCTGTGAATACGCTATCAAAGCAACTACTTATGTGGCATTGCGATCGCTTGAAGATACGCGTGTTAGTTTAAAAGAAATCGCGGAAAAAATCAATTCTCCTGTAGCTTTTACGGCTAAAATATTATATGAATTAGCTAAATGCAATATAATAGATTCTGTAAAAGGAGCTTATGGCGGTTTTCAAATTGAAAAAAGTCAAATACACCAAATAAAATTGAGTCAGATAGTGTATGCTATTGATGGCAATAATATCTATACTGATTGTGGACTTGGGTTAAAACAATGTAATGCACAAAAGCCCTGTCCTGTTCATCATAAATTTATAGGCATCAGAAATAATTTAAAAGAAATGTTAGATACTACAACCTTATTTGAAATGACGACGGGTTTAGATATTGGTTTGACCTATTTGAAACGGTAAAAAAAAAAAAATTGATTGTAAATCGGATAAATTTATCCGAATACTAAACTATAAATTAAAATTAAAATAACATGGAACAAACACTTGAAAAAAACATTGGCGAAATAGTCGCTAAAGACTATAGAACAGCAGCTGTATTCAAAGCCTTCGGAATTGATTTCTGTTGCAATGGCAAACGTAGCATTGAACAGGCATGTGAACAAAAACAAATTGACACGTCCAAAATTTACACAGCTTTAGAAGCTTTAGCTAATTCAACTAATAAAGGCACACAAGACTACAAAATTTGGCCGCTTGATGTATTAGCTTTGCATATAGAAAAAACGCATCATGCGTATGTTGAAGAGCAAATACCTGTTCTCTTACAGTATTTAGATAAAATAAACCGAGTACATGGGGAACGCCATCCTGAACTGGAAGAAGTCAATACCCTATTTAGAGCAAGTGCTGGTGAACTAACCATGCACATGAAAAAGGAAGAACTTATTTTATTCCCGTATATCCGCAAAATGCTAACTGCAAAAAAACATAACGAGGTGCTAACTATTCCTGCTTTTGGTACAGTTCAAAATCCGATACAAAATATGATGCACGAACATGATAACGAAGGTAATCGGTTTAGAAAAATTGAAGAAATTACAAATGGATATCAACCTCCAAAAGATGCCTGTGCGACCTATACTGTTGCATTCTCTCTTTTAAAAGAATTTCAGGATGATCTTCATTTACACATTCATTTAGAGAATAATATTTTGTTTCCCAGAGCAGAAGTATTAGAAACGGAGCTTTTAACATCATAAAATTTAGATGTTCCCAAAGTTTTTTGTGAATTGGAACCTGACAGAATTATATCGTAACAGCCATTAGGATATTTTACTTTGATCAAGTTCCAATTAACCTTAAGAACATTGTCTTTAAGCTACATTTTAAAAATCTTTTTACTGAAAATCATCTTATGAAAATTTATGCTAATTTATTGACGGAATTTAAAAAGAATCAATTAGGGTATTCTGCGATTGCAATTATTGGACAAAGTTGTTTAGGTTCTGTTGCCGCAATGCTGATATTAAAAAGTGAAGCCCAAAAAGTAATAGTTTTACTAGAGTTATTCTTGGTAATTATTGTTTGCATGTTCTTCAACGGCGCGGTATTAGCACAATTAAAACCAAAAATAACATTTAATCTATTACTTCTAAGTGTTCTATTTAGCATCCTCGTAATTGCAGCACACACGATTTAATTCTTTCTTTGTTGAAATAACATCAAAATTAAACTCAGGGGGATTAATGAGCTAGCTATGGTTAATAATTCAAAATAAATGCCCCATAAATGTATTTCCTGCCAGGCTGCTAACCCTTTATAAAAAATTAGCGCCTCACTAGAAAAAAAGCCAAACAGATACAAATAATAGGGTGTGGAATGTATTTTGAAAAATTTAAAATAATCTATAAAAAAGAAAATGCTTAAAGTCACAACACCTAAAAAAGTTAGGTGCAAGTAACCTATGGTAAAATCCAAATAGCTTGCGGCCAAGTTAGCCATATAAGGAATTGCCGAAACTAACTGAAGAATTATTTTGATAACTACTAAAAAGACAATAGTCTGAAAAACATTTTTTTGGAACGAAGTGAATAAATTCTTAAAATCAGGTATCTTTTTACGCAAGCTTCGCATTAAAAACAACAAGGCTATTATTTGCATAAAAGCTCCCATACCCCCCAAAACATTTAATACTAATGCTGGTTTTGTCCATAGAGTAGATAATAAAAATGTAAATACAATTCCCATATTCATCATCCAAAAAAAGAATTTAAACTCCTTTTCTTGTAGTATCACCTTCTTTTTTTCTAGTAGATAAAAAAACAAACCAATAAGTGTTAGCTGTATCCAACCGTTATATAAAAAATGTAAGTAAAAATAAATGGCTAATCGGTACCAAATAGATAAGGGACCTAAAATCGTCATTATAGCTCCTAAAGCCCAAGGCCCTATACTTGAAATTACAAGATATCCCAAAGCCATTTTTACCGTTTGATACGAATGGCTGGTTTTTACGACATTTGGGGCATACTTGATAAAAAACCATGTAAACCAATACGAAGCCACTAAAAAAAGTATCGAAAAAATAATAGAAAATAAAGCATACCCTTGAAAAGGAAAAGTTAGCAACATACCTAATAAGCTCACTTGTGTAAAAAAGAACAATCGTTTATACTTTTTATGGGCTACACCTGCATTCAAATACAAGGCATATAAAACTGTTGAAATCACTAGATAAACCCAACCTAAAAGGGCAATATGCGAATGTGTATGTACTATAAATTTATAATTTATTGGCAGATCTACAGCATGAAATAATCGCAATACCACTCCAAATAGGGCAGCGATTATAAAATAAACAAAAGCGATATAAATTTGTTTTTTTACACTAAAAGACATTCTTTAATTTTAATTTAAAAATATAGGTTTATACTGTAAAAGTTGAGATAAGTCATGTTTTAAGCTATATTTTATACTAAAATTTGTCATGGCAAATTACACCTAATTTTCAAAATCATTTTTGCCATAAAAATAACCGAATTATGACAAAAGTACATTCATTTCATATTCCTGTTATGGGAATAGGTTTTACTATTGACTCTCCATTAAAAGTTTCTCCATATGGTATAGATGCTGTTATATCTTTAGTAGATGATATACTACTAGAAAAATTAAGAAAAATGTACTGCGATAAATTTGAACGCCCGTATGCTGAAATTACGGAGAAGGTAGATGATTTTAGAGCAAAAAGAATTACATCCTATCTTAATTTAATTCAAGAATTAGCACAAAAAAAATTTGAAGAATTAAAAAACTTTACGTTGGACTCTACGACTGAAGTTAAGAAATATTTTTCGATGTTACCGGATTATTCTCCTCTAAAACAAGAGTTTAAGCACTTATCAAAAAATGGCATTCTTACGAATGACCATAAACTTTGGATCAAAGAAAACATGTCAATGGGAAGTATTGACGTGAATATAATGACCAAGGTAGATAAAGACAATTACTTAAAAAAAGAAAAACTCCCATCAACATATAATGACGCTCATGCTGCTTTACGTGGATATGCGAATAGTAATTTATGTTCTTCTGTTATTCTTTCAGCTGGAATGAACCCAAGACTGTATAGTTATTTAGAAGCGTTTGATGATTTTTATCCTGATGAAAATGGATACATTAAAAAGAAAATAGTCTTAAAAGTTAGCGACTATCGATCTGCTTTAATACAAGGGAAATTCTTAGCTAAAAAAGGATTATGGGTTTCTGAGTATCGCATTGAATCTGGATTAAATTGTGGCGGTCATGCCTTTGCTACAGATGGCTTTTTAATGGGACCCATTTTAGAACAATTTAAAGTAGAGAAAGAGAATTTAATGCAATCCGTTTCTGAACTTTTAACTGCTGCATTACATAATAAAAATAAGGTGGTTCCAAATATTACCTTGCCCCTAAAATTAACCGCACAAGGTGGTGTGGGCACCTCAAAAGAGCATGAATTTCTTTTGAACTATTATGCTATTGACTCTGTCGGATGGGGAACACCCTTTCTTTTGGTTCCTGAAGCTACCACAGTTGACATGACTACATTAAAGAGTCTACAAGCAGCTAAAGAGGATGATTTATACCTCAGTACTATTTCCCCATTAGGAATTCCGTTTCACAGCTTAAAAGGTAACACCAAAGATGTAGAGAAAAATAATCTAATAGCTAAAGGAAGACCAGGAAGTTCCTGCCCTAAAAAATTTGTTGCGCTGAACAAGGATTTTTTAGATACTGGAATTTGTACGGCATCTAGACAATACCAGCACCTGAAAATAAAAGAATTAGAAAAACAGAATTTAGAACCTGAAAAACATAAGTACCTACTCAATAAAATTACCGAAAAATCATGTACTTGCGTTGGTTTAGGCACTTCTGCCCTACTTGCTTATGGTCTAGACACTAAAACCGAAGGAGATGGAGTATCTGTTTGCCCTGGTCCAAACATGGCCTATTTTAGTGAGAAGGTGGAATTAACAGAAATGGTTGATCATATTTATGGAAGAACCAATGTGATGACACGAACAGATCGTCCACATATGTTTATAAAAGAGCTCAGTATATATATCGATTATTTAATAGATCTCATCAAAGAATTCCAAATGTCAGCTACAACATCGGACAAACAGCAGAAATATATTTTGACTTTTGCATCAAATTTAAAAGAAGGCATTGGTTATTATCAAAATTTAATTAGCACTCAATTAAATTTCTTTAATTCTTCTAAAGATCAAATTTCAAATCAATTGCATAAAGCCACCCACACTCTAGATGAGTTGGTCTTGGCTTTTAATCCCATGGAAGTTTAACATAAATAATATACGTTGTGCATTTTAATTCTAAATAGCTTCATAAATGTCAATTCGAGTGATTTTTTTTGCAAAAAATTGTATCGAGAATTGGTTAAATAGTAGAATTCTTATTCTCGATACAAATTTTACTCATTTCAATCGTAAAATTAACTCGAATTGACAGCATTTTATAAAAATACACAACAGTTTACTAATAGTAATTACTTGAATAAAAAAGGCTGCGAAGGTAATATACCTTCGCAGCCTTTTTCTAGTTATTAGTTGAATTAAAAATCTTTTTTATTCGCCTTATAGGATAGTCGCCATACCGGAATTACCGTCCATAACAACAAGGCTCCAAAAGAAACAATTAAACCAAAATTAGTCCCAAAAAACTGCTTAAAAACAGCTCCAGTATATCCTAAGAGCGCAGAAATATCTAGTTTTAAAAGAATCAAGGTTCGAGAAAGATCAATAGGATTAAACATAGTCGCTACCAACGAAAAGGAATCCAATGGATACTCTTCAAAAACAATCAGCGATATTAGAAATAATCCGTCATAAATGACCGCCAAAAATAACCAGATAAGCACGGCATACCCAAAACCCTTTATTTTGTTTTCATTGGATAAGGATATATTAAATGCTAATGCCGTAAATATGGAGGTTAAAAATGACCCCGTTATTAATAATAACGTAAAGTCAAATATTTCATCACTCCTAAATAGTCCGTATAATACAAACGGAATACCTAATCCTAATACGAGACTAAGCGTAAGTGAGAGTGCCACACCCAAGTATTGTCCCAGAAATATAGCCGATCGTTTGATGGGTTGTGCCAATAACAATTCGGTAAATTCTTTTGAATTATAATAATACATAACTCCAAAAATTGTCCCAATTAAAGGCACTAATACAATAATAACATTCATCAATGTAATTACCGCTTTCGACACATCATTGTTCAAAAATAAGAGCACAAAACCTAGTAAAAGGTAAAATAGGAAATACACATAGCTCCAACGACTACGCATTAAATCATAAAAGCTGTATTTTAAAATTTTAAGCATCAGTTTTAGTTTTTGCTATTGCCGCTATGGCATGTTCAAAATCGGTTTGGTTTGTTTTAGTCATAAGCTCTTGTGCACTTCCTTTGAAGTAAATTTTGCCTTCTAAGAGGTAGATAACCTCATCAGCTATTTCTTCTACAAAATGCATAATATGAGAGGTTACCAAAATTGTCTTACCCTTTTCTTTTTCTTTTCTAATGAGCTCTTTTAAATGAATAACCGCCTCAGGATCTAGTCCATTTGTAGGCTCATCAAGAATCAGCAAAGGAGTATCAAACATAAAGGCCAATACTATATTCACTTTTTGTTTTGTACCACCTGATAAGGTGACCAATTTTTTATCTAGAAATGGTTGAAGACCAAATAAACCAATAAGATCATTCTCATAACTCGGCTTTTGACGCAAATCCTTTATCATTCGGATTAGTTCTTTGACTTTAAGATTGCCAGGAAAATTGGCGATTTGCGGCAAATACGCTATTTCTTGACGGTATTTCCATTTATTTTTCACAGAGCTACCTGAAACAGCAATTGTTCCCTTATTAGGAATAACCATACCTAAAATAGCTTTTATGAGTGTTGTTTTACCCGAACCGTTAGGCCCAAGAATAGCAAAAATACCACCGTGCTTGATGTGCAAATCCAATCCTGTTAGGACTTGATTCTTGCCAAATTTTTTATATAAATTTTCTACTTGAATCATTTTGTTCTTTTCATTAATGGATTTGCATCCAAGAGATTATCAGGAGTAAATACGGGGGATACTTTTTCTGAAAAATCAATAATATCCATAAATAAGCTCCGTAAAAGCACGATAGTTTCTGGCGTCCGGTTTACGATATACGAGAACAGTTTTACTGGTCGATAAGGTACATCTCCAATACCATTTTTATCCAAATCATAACCCGCATAATCACTCCAATAATTTTGGTCAAAGACATTATCATTCAATTTACTATTATATGAAATATCAAAAGAGTTGTACAAAAAATTGTTGTTTATAAAAGTGTTTGTATAACAAGCGCCTAAAACTTTTACAGCCCAGCCATTCCTAATAAAGCTATTGTTTTTATATTCAATTCTATTGGAACCTTCTATATTAATACCGATCGTATTTTCCTCAAAAGTGTTCCCACTGATTTCTGCATCATTAATTTCCTTTAATAACATTCCAAAAGCAGCAGACCCCCAATTTTTTTTAAAGGTATTATTAAGCATTTTTATGCGTTTTGAAAACATAACCGCTACTCCTGCTCCATTACTCTCAAAAGTATTGTTGGTATAAACATCATCATTTGAAAACATAAAATGAAGTCCGTAACGAAGATTATTAGTACTTAAATTGTTATTAATAGTAATATGATCAGAGAATTCCAGATAGATCCCATCACGTACACCTTGTACAATATTTCGATCTACTTCTACATTTTTGGAATACCACAATTGAATACCATTTCCTGAGTTATACTCGTCTACAGCATCGCCAATAATCTTATTATGATATACCTTTCCATTGTTCGATTTTTCTAAATAGATTCCAAAAAACAACTTTTCAAGGACTACATTTTGAATTAAAAAATTTTCACTTTTCACCACTCGAATAGCGGCATAATCAGAGGTATAACTAGTACCTACATTAATAATAAATAAGCCATCAACTGTAACATTATCTGAAACTATTCTAATAATTTCACCTTGTTCCTCTCCATCAATCACAGGGAAATTTTCGCCTAAGAGTGTCAACGGTTTATCTATAAGAATATTAAACTCCTTATAGATTCCTTTTTTAATTAACAACGTATCAAAATCTGCTGCAATTTCAATTCCTTTTTTAATTGATTTTACGGTACAAGTCGAGCAAATGGGAATAGTCTTCCCATAAAGTGAGGTCCCAAAACATAAAATTATAGCCGCTAATAGACATTTGGTGTATCGCATTATCGAATAATCAAAAATTTGGAATTCGTAGTTGCCTTTACCCAATGCGTAACTTCTTTTGGGAAGCCAAAATGCTCTTGTGTTTTTAAATTGAAGGTATCTCCATTGATATAAAAAACGATATCACCTTCTAAAACAATTAACTGAGCATCTGTAGGTGAAGTATGCTCTGGAAAAATTGCTTCTTTCTCTAAACTGATGCATAGAATTTCCACACGATCGGTCTTCACTAGTTTTTGTACCTGTAGTTTATTAAATTCCTGTGTTTTTATACGATCACTTATTGTATACATATGTTGCTTTTTGTAGGATTTTAAATTACTTAATACGTTGTTGTATTTGTTCCCATGTAAAGAGTTCTCCTTTATGTATAGCCTTTGCTTTTTCTGCAGCTTCCATAGTCTCAAAAGCGGACAAATAAGCACCCATTGGGCTTGGAATATTAGTGCTGATAAGATACGTAGCCTTTGCGGCATCAATCAGATCACCAGGAGCATCATAATCGTTTACTAGAAATAGCGCAACACTTGATTTGTCCATTTCTTTTAAAGAATTCAACATACATTCTGATGCATCGAATTTATAGCTCTTTCCTTTTTTAGTCACGAATTCCGCAGCATGTTGTTTATCAACAATAGTCATACTACAAAAATGACACCCATCACTACCATAAACAATGGGTTTAGGGCTAATGCTACAAGAAGAAAATATCAGCATTATAAAGATAGATACATATATAAATTGTTTCATTTTAAGTGTTTATCATTATTTTTAAATTACTATGCTATTTTGAAGTACTACTTTTCATGCCCATAATAAATGCAACTACGGTCAACATCATCCCAACAAACATCATCCAAGCACCAGTTCTTGGCCATGAAGCAACCTGAAAATTTAACATATTAGCATTACCAAGTAGTGGTGGTTTATAAGACATTGGACTACCATCAGGATTAGCCATTTTCATAATTGCATGAGGATCTAAATTAGTACCATAATCGGTCATCCAAGCATTAAAATCGTACATACCTAAAATACCTAAAACAGACATTAATAGAAACCATCCTAAAAACCATTTATAACTTACTTTTTCTATAAAACCTAAAAATCCAATCAATACTCCAAAAAACACCATGCCACCAATAACTAATGGAAAGGTACTAAACTCCCACATATCTTTAGGTTTTGGAATTGTTTTCATTCCTATATAATGATTAAGTCCGTCTATATTCTGGATATCAAATTCATTAAAACCTTTAATCCCATTTATGAATATATTCATTCCTAATGGTTCCGGATATTGTGGAGCACCTAACATAATATTCCATAACGGAAAAAAAAACAATCCTAATAAAAGTAAAGGACCGACCATCATTATTATACTTGCTTTTTTCATTATTACAAACTTTAAAAATTCAACATTAAATTAATGGTGGAAGGCTGTTTGTGGTTGTAAAAAAGCGGGCAGGTTAAGTAACGTACCCGCTTTAAGTTTAAATGAAAGAAATTTGTTATGCTATTATTTAATCTCCTAAAGACCAAGACAATTCAATAGTAGAGTCAGCAGGAGAAACCCTTACATACCCTTGCATTTCTTGGTGTAAAGCCGAACAGAAATCTGTACAATAGAAAGGCCAAACCCCTACTTTCTTAGGCTCCCAAATAGAAGTTTTGGTTTGCCCAGGCATAACTAATAATTCTGAAGTATTTTGACCAATCATGGCAAAACCATGTGGTACATCAAAATCTTGTTCGTGGTTTGTAATATGAAAATATACTTTATCTCCTACTTTAACACCTTCAATATTATCAGGTGTAAAATGGCTACGGATTGTTGACATATAAATATGAACCTCTTTCCCATTACGTTCTACCCTTGCTTGATCCGGACTAGTAACGGCATATGGGTTTTTATTATCTGCAAGTCTATATATTTTCTTAGACTTAGGCGCTACAAGTTCCGCTGGAATACCCGCAGCGTAATGTGGTTCACCATGAGTAGGGAAATCATAAATAAGTTCCATTTTCTCTCCAGAGATATCATAAAGTTGTGCAGAATGTTCCATTTCTGGACCCGTAGGTAAATAACGGTCTTTCGTAATTTTATTCATAGCAACCACATATTTACCAAAAGGTTTTCTAGAATTTCCTCCAGGAATCATCAAGTGACCTACAGAATAGAACGTTGGTTTTCTATCAATTACTTCCCAAGTACCCAATTTCCATTTTACAACTTCTGATGAAATAAAGAAGGTAGTATATGCATTTCCTTTTCCATCAAATTCTGTATGAAGAGGACCTAATCCACCACTTTTAACCGTTCCTGCTAGCACATCCTCAAATTTTAATATTGGAATGCCATAGGCTTCACCATCAAACTTTTTACCTTCAATAGCAGCAATCATGTTGTCAAATGAATGCACGGTAAGGTCTGCGGATAATTTTCCGTTTCCAATAATATATTCACCTGTTGGATCTACATCACAACCATGTGGAGATTTTGGAGTTGGTAAAAAGTAGATAGCACCAGGTACTTCGGAAGGGTCTACTGTTAACACTTCTTTTACCATTGTAGAAGTTGCCGAATGCGTATGTTCATCATATACGTTATGTGCATAATTAGCTGGCATTTTTTTACCGCCACCATTTTTTACATACTCCTCAATTTTTTTCCAATTTATTGCAGCAATAAAATCCTTGTCATTTTGTGAAGCATTAACTTCTAACAATGAATTTGCTTCCTCGGTATTGTACGTGGTAAAGAAAAACCAACCATGCGATTTTCCTCTTCCTGGATGAGAAAGGTCATAATTAAAACCTGGCATTAATATTTGGAATTCTAGATTCATCCTTCCATTATCTGGAGCTACACTAATAAATGATAAAGCACCTTTAAAATTACCTTTATATTCATTTATAGGCATATCGCGCTGAGGAACAGGAACCGAAAAACGTGTTCCAGCAACTACATACTCTGTATTTTCTGTAATGAAAGATGAGCTATGATTACCAGCGCTATTTGGCACTTCTATAATCTCTTCCGTTTCAAAAGTACTTAAGCTAATTCGTGCAATACGAGGTGTATTATTACCATTAATAAAGATCCATCGACCATCTAATACGCCATCAGTCTGAGAGATATCTGGGTGATGTGAATCATCCCAAGGAACAAAACCAAAAGAAGTTTCTAACATAGGTTTAGTTTCTTCAGAATAGCCATAACCAGACGTTGGAAATTGAGAGAATACAGGAATTTCTTTAAACATTCTTCCTGAAGGCAATCCATAAACGGTAAGGTTTCCGCTATACCCTCCTGACATAAAAGCATAAAACTCATCTTGCTCGCCTGGAGCTACATATACTTTTTCTGCATTGCTAGAATTAAGCGCTCCATTCGATGCGCTTTTCCCGTTCTGATTTCCACAACTAAGGAGAATTGTCGCCCCTAAAAGGGCCATTATATAATGTTTATATTTTTTCATTTTTATCTATTTAATGTTGGTTTTACTATTTGTTTTTTATATTATTCGGTTGGTGGAAGCATTACTTTATCAACAACATGCACAATACCATTACCTGCAGGAATACTTGCTAAAATTTTTGCTCCTCCTATATATACATCATCACCAATTACTTCTACTGTAGTGCTTTGATCATTCGCTTGTCCTAACTTTTTGAATTTTTTGAGAAAATCTTTTGAATAATTCCCCGCAGTAACATGATACTTTAAAATATTTGCTAAAGCAGCTTTATTTTCAGGTTTCAACAAATCTTCCACTGTGCCTGGAGGTAGTGCGTCAAAAGCTGCATTTGTAGGTGCAAAAACCATTAAAGGTCCAGCATTAACTAAAACATTCTCTAACTGAGCCGCTTGTACTGCAGCAACCAATGTAGTATGATCAGGAGAACCTATGGCTATTTGTAAAACATTAGGTGTTGAACCATCGTCTTCTATAAAGGCTTGCCCTTTTCTGTTACTGTCAGCTGTCGCTTCTGTTTGAACAGCATCAATAGCTGTTGCATCTTTTTTGTTTTCATTTTTACATGAGCAAACAAGCATCAAAGTAAAAACTGAAACAAATACTAATTTTAGGTAGTTGGTGTTCATAGTTATTTATTTATAGTGTTCTAAAATATTCAAGTATTGATCGCGTCTGTTCAACGGTTAAATTCTGGTTTGCCATGGCAGCGCCATTAAACTCTACTAAAAGATCTTTCGCACACTGATCTTCTACAGTCATAAGTTTTGGATCTAAAATCATGTTCATAATCCATTCCGGACTTCTACGCTCTAAAATACCTTTTGGAGAAGGACCAATAAAACGCTTTTCAATTTTATGGCAAGCGGTACAATTTGTTTTATATATTTCTGCGCCAGCTGCTGCCATTTCCTGATTAATTTCAGCATCTAGTGTAATTGATTTAATCTGTCCTACTCCTTTTTCATCAAGAGTAATACGTTGTGATGCAGGCACTGCGTTTGTAGCTGCTGGAGTTTCTATTGGTTTTTCCGTTGTTTTACTGCGACCTACACTAAAACCTTCTTTTTTTTCTTCTTTTCCTCCGCAGCTTATCAGTAGTACAGAAAAAAATAATGCCAAACTTTTAAATGCTATTTTCATTTTTATGGTTGTTTTAAATTATTAGGTCAAAATTAATGGTGTTTATCAAGTATAAACATGATAAAAATCATGAAAGAGGTAAAAAAGGATAAAAAAGTCTTTTATTCTTTATATTTGCAGAAAGCTTATACACATGCTCTCAAATTCTTCAAAATATGCCTTGAAGGCAGTACTATATCTAGCCGTAAATTCATCTCCTGAGAAAAAAATATTAGCAAAGGATATTAGTGTGCGAACGGCTATACCTAAAGCCTATTTATCGAAATTACTACAAGAATTATCAAGACATGATATTGTTTCTTCTGTAAAAGGGCCACATGGTGGTTTTTATCTTAGTGCCCAGAACCGAGGAACACTATTGATAAAAATTGTGGATTTGATTGATGGTGAAAACCGTTTAAGATCATGTATGTTAAGTCTGGCAAATTGTGACGAGGATAATCCTTGTCCCCTACATAAACTTATAGGTAACACAAAAATTAATTTCATAAAAAATTTAGAAGACACTACTGTAGCTGACTTGGTTTTGGATATAAAAGCTGGAAAATCTTTTTTACCACTCTAATAGGATCCTCTTTATTTTAAAAAATAAACTTAAAGTTTAATCAATAAAAAAAGACCAACTTTTCAGGTGGCCTTATACAAACAAATAGTAATAAACGAAATGCTTTTTAAAACTCTATTTCAAAATAAAGACTACTACTTTCAATTTCATCAGTAATGGTTTCACCTTTGGTTAGTTCTCCTATTTCATTCAAAACTTTTAGGTTTAGCTTCCAATAACCCGTCATTGTTAAGGATAATTTACCAGTATACATTTTGGCTGTTGCATCATAAGACAAATCCTCATTATTAGGAGAGCTATGATTGCCCATGCTTGGCATACGTGGATCTATTAAAATTTCATAATTCTCTACCGCAGGAAAACTCATCATACTTTCCATTTTAAAAAGCATAGCCGAAAAATCATTAACAGCAACTTTAGGACTTATAGGCATCATTGCCAAAACATAGCGAACATCATCACTGCCTGTAAAAACCGTTACTCTTTGCTTGTCATCAACAGGAGATTTAACTTCAATCTGCTCTGTTACCGTATAGCTTTGATTGTTGTACACATAGTCTAAGGTAAGATCCCAATATTCCTCAGTATTGCTAGGCATTTGAAATACGATATAGCCATTGTAAACAGTGCTATTGTCTGTCTTTGAAACTGCAGAATTTGGACAGGAATGCATCATTGCTGTCATATGCATCACTGGATTCCAAGAAATTTCGGCATCTGAAATATAACTATCGGTAGCATCATCTTTAATACGTATAAATAATTCGTTATATCCAATAGTAAGTTGTTCTAGTTCAGAATACAGTTCTATAGTATGATAATTTGCCTTAAAACTGGCTAACATCGTATAATCGGCAAGCGGATTTTCATCAATGTTAATAGCATCATTGTTATCATCAGAACAAGATGTAAAACTGATAAAAAGGATAATTATGGCTAATACTAATTTTATTATTTTCATTTGATATATTTTAATTTTGATTTCCACTGATGTGGTCATCTGTTTATTAGATTTTTTAATTATTTTTTAATGTATGGCGCAAGACATAAGCCCTCACTCAATAAGAGTTAAGTTTAATTGATAGCGTAGGTTAGAGATAGATAAGCGTTACGCCCCATACGAGGTATATTTTTCCAATCTGAATACGTGGAGTAATTGGCATCAAAAACATTCTCTACACCTGCTTTCACATAAATTGCATCAGTACTAATTGAAAAACGATTCCCTAAAGACAAAGAAAATACCGTGTATGCACCAGTTTTGTCTTCACCATAATCTGGATTAAAATTCACTTGCACAGCTGCACCGCGCATTGTTAAATTACCGGAAAATTCTCCTCTTTTGTATTGCAACGAAGTTGTATATGCCAACGGACTAATAAATGGCAAATTACCACCATCTTGATCGCTACCCCTATGATAAGAAACAACTCCTGTCCAAGACAGCTCTTTCATAATTTGATAGTTGGCATCCAGCGCTAGGTTATAAAGATTAGCATATTCTAAATTTTTATACATTTTAACACCTTCTGCTCCTATAGTCATGACACTTAAATCAGGATTTACTGCTCCAATAATAAAATCTGTTGTATGAAAATAATTGCCTTCTATACTCAGACTGATTTTTTTTAATGGAAATGAAATCTTCATGTTGGCTTCAACTGCCTTTTCATTTTTTAAATCGGGATTTCCTATATAATCATGATTATCAAAACTATTGAAGAGATAAAAACCAAATCCCTCGGAAACTGATGGTGCACGGTCTCCATAGGATAGCCCTGCATTAAAATTGATTTCTTTAAATTTCTTTCGATACAGTGTTGAAACACTTTTTAGAAAACGGGTTTGTTGCTGATTCATTTCTGGATAAAAAATCCTAAGACTCCCTAAGCCCAATTCATCCGCTACATTAAAACCTTGTAGTGCCAATCTTGTTGAAATTTTTAATGAACTTTCTTTTAGGGTGATCATATCTTCACCGTAAAAACCAGTATTCAACGTGCGTACATCTGGCCACGTAAGCATAAACATCTCTCTTTCATTTGGATCGTTCGGATACATGGTCATTTCTGCAAGAGAACGATTATAAAACCCATCTAGCTTTGCTAAAAACAAATGCTTATCGTGTTTTAATTTTGCTTGAGAAAAATATCCATAAGTATCGCTCCATCCAGGCATATCCATTCGTATAGGAACATCAGGACGTTTACTATCATCCATCACATGGGTTATAGAATTGGCATACAACTTTGTTTCCCAATTGGTAAAACCTGCTATAAAATCTGTCTGTACCCAACTAACTGAACCTATAAAGGCTTGTGCCAAAGAAACATCCATAGGTAATGCAGGATACCCGACATCACGAGCTTCATCAAATATAATGCTCGCTACTACTTTTTTGTCATCAGCCACCTTATAACCCACATTCGTGGATATGTTGTACTTCTCATATTGCGAATAGAATACCTCTTCTCCCTCACCTGCCACATAGTTTTCAGCTTTACGATAAATAATATCGGTATCTACATAAAAATGCACATCAGAATAATTCAGTTCGCCACCTATGATTTGTGCTACATTATTCGTTTCAAAAGCGGTTTCTATAGCGCCTATCCATCCGGTAGGTTTAAAATTACTTTTCTCTAAACGCATATCAATAGCACCACCAATAGTAGCTCCATGCTCTGCTCCTTGTTGACCACCAGCCACATGAATGTTCGAAAGGTTAGATACATCTACATACGATGTTATGGGATCCATCTTATCGGTACAAGCTCCAAAAATGCGCATCCCATCAATAGTGATAGAGAGTCGCTCAGAACTCATATCATTTAAAACAGGCTCCCAAGCATAAGCGCCTCGTTTTATCATGCTCACCTTTTTGGATGACTCTAAATACGCATCTAAAGTAGATAAAGGTTTTTGCTGAGCGGTATTCTCCAAGGCTTTCATGTAGGAGGATATCACAATGACTTCCTCTAAATTTATAGGTAATATGGAGTCTTTTAGTATGGTTACTTTTTGCTCTTGTCCGTTACTATTGCAAGGGAACAATAAAATACAAAACAGCGCAAAAAACAGGATGTTTTTTTTTAGGTCAAGTTTTCTATATGGCTGTGACCTGTAATCAAAATCAGTTTTCATCGGTTATTATTTTAGACCAATTCAAAAAATATAAGCATACGCTTTCTGTGGTTTGAAAAACCAATCAGGAAAGCAGTTATAAAAAGAATTAGACTAACTCGGGTGGTTCTGAAATATCGATTACAAAAAGTTTTGAAATCAATATGGAAGAAGATTTAAAATTGTTTTGAGCTACTAGAGAGAAATCTTTTGTGAAAGAAAATTCAGAGGCTAATTGATAAAATAATATGTTTTGAACCTCTGTCTTGGATTGCTTTTTTTCAAACGGATTTTGATTATTTTGTTCAGACTCTTTTGCGAGCTGTTTTGCTAGGTAACATTTACCATCACAATTTAATTGAGGTTTGTCTTTATTTTCACAAAGTACATTAACGATATAATCATAGTTTACTACATACTCCACCACCGGCCAAAATGGCTTGATTAGCATCGTAAGTGCAACTATCAGAATTATATAGCTTTTCATGAGTACAAAAGTAATCGTGGTTTTATCAATAAAACATGACAAATATCAGAATTTATGGTAAAACAAAAGAATTATTACATGTTACATTAGGGTATAAAAACAAAACAAATATCGCATTTACATTCTATTTAGCTCAGGATCAAATTAATAATACGACTTAAGTAACTCATAAAATTCTGCACCCTTATCGCAATAATCTAAACGTAGTATCTGCTTCGGGCGAAACTTTACGGTTATAGGTACTATCGAACCTAGGATCAGAAATATAAGGCATCCGTTCTTGCTTTATCACCTCAATACTTAAAAAATCAAATTCAGAAACCACCTTTCCTGTGATACGATAAATACCTTTGCCTCTAAAAGGGTATTTTGCAGCCACAGGAGGAAAATGCACTGTATCTACCCAATGCCCAGCTCGATCTAGAAAAGTGCCAAAAAACATCCGATCTCCTTTTGATGTCCCTGTATTTTTAACGGTAACCAAATAGGCGTAAACAACTACAATTTTATGTACATTATCTAAAAAATCGGAACTTATTATAGTGCTGGTCGGAAGTTTTTCTAACAAGATGAAAGGATTATAAAGGGTAAAGCCTAATAACTCTAGTTGATCAAATGCATTTTCTAAATCAGTAATCGTGAATTGTGGTAATTCAAAATTTTTAATAGTCACTTTGAAAAGCTGTTGTTGTAATTCGTTAACAGGCATATGATTATTTTTATAGTGTGCCTGCCATAATAAGCTTCTTTTATCTTTTTGTAAAGAACGAAATGCATCAATCCGAATCAGAAGGTCGAGTTGCTCTATGGAAAGTGGTATACGGACTATAAAATCATCTAAAGAAGTAAAAAAACCATTTAAACGTGCTTTTATTATTTTGAGCATGGTATTCTTTTCAAGTCCCTGTAAATGTTGAAACCCTAAGTAGATCTCTTTCCCCTTAATACTAGTTTCAATAGCACTCGTATTAATGCACGGAGCATTAACCACGGCACCGTTCATTCGAGCCTCGTGCACATACGTTTCTACCTGATAAAATCCTCCTCCATTATTAATCGTAGCGACCATGTACTCTAAGGGGTAATAACATTTTAAAAAAAGACTTTGGTATGATTCTACAGCGTAAGAAGCCGAATGCCCTTTTGCAAAGGCATAACCCGCAAAACTTTCTATCTGTCTCCATACTTCAAATATCACATCATCAGTTTCGCCTTTTTTACGACAATTATGAATAAACTTATCTTTCACTTCTTGAAATTCATCACGCGAACGGTATTTACCACTCATCCCTCTTCGTAGCACATCTGCTTCTCCCAAATCTAATCCTGCGTAGTGATGTGCTACTTTAATCACATCTTCTTGATAGACCATTACACCATAGGTATCTGGCATGATACTCCATAATACTGGATGTGCTTGTTTTCTTCGCTCTGGATCTTTATGGCGTAAAATATATTCACGCATCATACCACTTTTAGCAACTCCTGGTCGTATAATGGAGCTTGCTGCAACTAAGGTCAAATAATCACGTACTCCCAGTTTTTTGAGTAACATTCGCATCGCTGGTGATTCTACATAAAAACACCCAATACATTCGGCTTTCGCTATCATTGCATTAATTTTAGGGTCTATAAAAAACGGTTTTGCATTATGAATATCTGGTAAAATAGTATCCGGATAATTCTCTTTAATAATTGCAATAGCCTCTTTTATTTTTCCTAACCCGCGCTGTCCTAAAATATCAAACTTATAGAGCCCTACATCTTCAGCAATATGCATATCAAACTGAACCGTTGGAAAACCTTTTGGAGGTAAATGTGTTGCGGAATAATAATGCATCGGCTTTTCTGAAATAAGAATTCCAGCAGCATGAATACTTAAATAGTTAGGCTTTCCATTTAAATAAGAAGCATAACGCAGTACTAATACTGATAATTCATCTAGCTGCTGTGGGTTATATTTACCTTCACTGAGTTTATCTATTTCATGTTTAGGAAGTCCAAATACTTTTCCTAATTCACGTACGGCTCCACTGTGCTTAAAAGTGACATAAGCGCCAAGAAGTGCTACTTGTTTGTGACCATCAAAAGCTTCAAAAATAAAACGAGTAACATCTTCTCGATCCCATGTAGAAAAATCAATATCAAAATCTGGTGGACTAGCCCGGTATAGGTTCATGAACCGCTCAAAATAGAGGTCTAATTCTATCGGATCTACATCGGTAATTTCAAGCAGATAAGCAACAATACTATTGGCACCACTACCGCGTCCCACATGATAATAATCTTTGGATTTTGCGTATTGTATGATCTTCCAATTAATTAAAAAAAAACTGACAAAATTTTGCTGCCTTATCAAAGCTAATTCTTTTTCCAAACGTCGTCTTATGATCGCTGTAACATTATCATAACGTTTGGGCAGTGCAAGTTCGCAAAGTGCTGTTAAGGTCTTATAATCTTCTTGAAGGCTTCCAAAAACACATTTTAAATTTTGATTTTCCCGCTCTTTAGAAAAATTAAAGGTGATACTACACTGGGAAAGTAACTGTCTCGTGTTTTCCAGAATGTAAGGGTAGTCTTCAAAAGTCTTTTCTATAATTGCTAATGGATACATTTTTTGGTCAGGGCTACCCTGTTGTGCTTCGGGGAGTTTACTTAGGAGCATATTTGTATCAATAGCACGTAAAAGTCTATGTGTATTAAAATCGCGCTTATTGCGAAAAGTAACGGTGTGTAATACTACTAACTTATCAATAAAGCCACTTAACTTCGAGAAACGCAATTTATGTATCTCTGTAAGCTTTATACCTATATATTCATGATCTAAGAAAGTTGTTTTATCAAGAAGCAGTACCTTTTCAAAAGGGTAAATGACGAAGCAATTCGTAAATATGGGTGCTTTGTCAGGGAAGTTTTTTTTTAGGTGTACATGTTCAGAAAGAAAATTATTTAACTCAAGAAAACCATCATTATTTTTTGCTAAACATACATAACATTGTTCTGCCCCATTGCGAAAATCGACACCAACAATAGGTATAATACCATATTCAGGAGCTTTTCGTATGAAATTTAAGCATCCAGAGGTGTTATTAATATCGGTAAGAGGTAGCTGAGTACATCCGTTCTGTTGTGCTATTTCTAACAACTCAATTTCCGATATCGTACCAAAACGAAGGCTATAATAAGAATGATTGTTTAAATACATTATTCGCTTTCTATTAGACTAATTACTAGTGATGTCTATGTGCCAAAACAATTGGAGGCTCTCCATTAAAGGGATTTACAAAATTCCCAATAGTACGTGCGCTATCTCCTAATGCTATAGCACGCATAATGCTACGATCTCCATATTTAATACGAATGGTATCCATTGCCTTATAGAGGTTTACTGTTTTATTTTCATCATCAAATAAATTTATTTGGTAGGTACCAGCGGTTAAACCACTATACCGTACTCCCACAAGGCGTATCAACATTCTTCTGTTGTATAATTTTTCAAAAAGCTCTAGTACTACCGGAATTAAATGATGATCTGCTGAAGTATATGGTATTTTGAGTTGTTTGGAAAAGGTTTGAAAATCTGAATAGCGAATCTTTACCGTTACACATGAAGTGAGCTTCCCCCCTCTTCTAAGCTGAAATGCTAAATTTTCTGCCATTGCCGTAATGGTAGTTTTAAGTGTTATACTGTCGGTTGTATCTTGCCCGTACGTACGTTCACTTGAAATAGATTTACGCTCGTGATAAGCTATTAATGGTGTGTTATCAATACCATTGGCTCGCTGCCATATGATTTGACCATTTTTTCCGAATACAGAAGTCATCATTTCTATAGGCATTTGTTGCACGGTATGGACGTTTTTAACCCCCATATTACAGAAAACTCTATAGGTTTTCTCACCTACCATTGGTATTTTTTTTATGGATAGTGGCGCTAAGAAAGCTTTTTCAAAACCTACATCTATTTTAAGCTGATTGTTAGGTTTAGCCTCATTGGTAGCTACTTTAGAAACGGTTTTATTTACAGAAAGACCAATAGAAATTGGTAATCCCGATTCACGCAGCACCTTACTTCTTAATTCTGAAGAGAATTTATAGCACCCAAAAAAACGATCCATTCCCGTAAGATCCGCATAGAATTCATCTACACTAGATTTTTCTAAAAGTGGTACTTCACCATGTATAATTTCGGTAACCTGTTTGGAGAAATTTGTATAGGTACTCGCATTACCACGAATATAAACAGCGTTAGGACAGAGTTGTCTCGCCATTTTCATTGGCATTCCAGAATGTACCCCATAGGCGCGGGTCTCGTAACTCGCTGCGCTCACTACGCCTCTATCTCCTGTGCCCCCAACAATTACAGGTTTATTCTTTAATTTACTGTCTAGCAAACGCTCACAGGAAACAAAAAATGTATCTAAATCTAGATGCAATATGGTACGGCTCATTTAACTTATGGATTTATTCCAAAATTATGGAATTATTCCATATTAAAAAACACAAATTAGTATATAATATGATTCATCAAAAAATTAAATAGGTATAAAGTCTAACGATTTATGAAGTATGCTACTATGAAGATACTGGTATTAGCTATTAATTCCTTTCATCGTTAAAAGTGTAGTTACCCAAACGATTAGAGAGGAAAAGAAAATACCAATTACATTGGCTAAGAAAGCACTCTTTTTTTCTATTTTAAATAAATAGGCAGCAATACTACCTGCATAAACCCCCGTACCTGGCAAGGGAATCATAACAAAAAACATAAGGCCCCAAAAGCCATATTTTTTTATTTTATCGCCAGATCCCACTTTCGCTTTTCGGGCCACGTAAATAGCTGATTTTTTGTAGAAAGTCCATCTTAAAAAGTAATGATTTATTTTATCCAAAAAAAAGAGCATTAAAGGAAAGACTAAGATATTTGATATAAAGCAAACTATAAATACCCAATATATATTTAAGCCTTTCAGCATTCCGTATGGGATACCTACTTTAGCCTCTCCAAAAGGAGAAATACTCCATAGCATAGCAATGATAAAATCTATAATCACTTTTTTCTGCAAAATTAACCTTACATAAGGTATTAAATAGCATTCAAATCATAAAAATTAATTAAATGTTATGTTTCCTATTTTAACTCTTATCAATATATACGGTACTTTTGTCAAAAAATTGAATTTCATGTTTCATATTTTCAATAAGAAAAGATTTTTAGTAGACTATTTAAGTCATTTTGTGGACATCCACAACCATATACTTCCAGGTATAGATGATGGAGCAAAAACCGTAGAAGAATCCTTAAATTTAATCAAAGGTTTTTCAGAAATAGGAATTGAACGTTTTATAGCTACACCACATATTATGGATAATTATTATCCAAATACTCCTCATACTATAAATCAATCGCTATCATTAGTAAAAAATGAGTTGATTACGAATAACCTGACACATATCTCAATAGCTGCTGCTGCAGAGCATATGATCGACTCTAATTTTGAACTTTTATTAGAAAAATCAGAAGTATTACCAATTCGTAAAAATTATCTTTTGATTGAAATGTCTTATTTACAACCTTCGATAAATTTTGATGATGCAATTTTTAAAATTGGTGCAAATAGCTATTTTCCAATTCTAGCCCACCCAGAGCGATATGCCTATTTACATAAATCTTCAAAATACAAACAGTACAAAGACAAAGGTGTATTATTTCAAATGAATTTATTATCCTTAAGTAATTATTATGGCAAAGAAGTTTCTAAAATGGCACACGAACTAATAGATAAAAACCTTATTGATTTTGTTGCCACAGATGTTCATAATATGAATCAATTAAATGATTTAAAGAAAATTAAAATTTCGAGTAAAACATTAGAACAATTATTACCAATTATTGAAAATACAAAATATAATTTTTATTAATTAAAGTAAGAACTTCAATTATGATTAAGAACAAAAAAATTTCAATAATAGGTTTAGGGTATGTTGGTCTTCCTTTGGCTATAGAATTTAGTAAAAATAAATTCAATGTTGTTGGTTATGATATTAATAATAGTAGAATTAAAGACTTAAAAAATGGTCTTGACAAAACGGGTGAAGTTTCTAAAGAAGAGTTTGAAAATCTAGATATTTTGTTCTCCCATGATAAAGAAATTTTACGAAACACAGATATTTTTATCATTACGGTACCTACTCCTATAGATGAATTTAAGCAACCCAACCTAATTCCTTTAGAGAGTGCTAGTAAATTAATAGGCTCATATTTAAAAAAAGGCGCAATAGTTATTTATGAATCTACGGTATATCCTGGTTGTACTGAAGAGGTATGCGTGCCAATTTTATCTTTACACAGTGGATTAATTTATAATACAGATTTCTTTTGTGGGTATTCTCCTGAACGTATTAATCCAGGTGATAAAAAAAGAAAAGTACATAACATAATTAAAGTGACATCTGGTAGTGATGCTCAAACAGCTGAAATAGTAGATCATCTTTATAAAGAAATCATTACTGTCGGAACTCATAAAGCTTCAAGTATAAAAGTTGCTGAAGCCTCTAAAATAATAGAGAACATTCAAAGAGATTTAAATATTTCATTGATTAATGAACTAGCATTAATTTTTGATAGACTAAATATTGATACGCTAGAAGTATTAGAAGCAGCGGGTACTAAATGGAACTTTTTACCATTTAGACCTGGACTAGTTGGTGGTCATTGTATAGGAGTTGATCCTTATTATTTAACCTATAAAGCGGAAAGTATCGGTTATCGTCCTGAAGTAATTTTATCAGGCAGAAGGGTCAATGACAATATGGGAAAGTATATTGCCCAAAAGGTTATAAAACTTATGGTGAAGAATGATTTTAAAGTTAAAGGCTCCAAAATTTTAGTTTTAGGGATTACTTTTAAGGAAGACTGTTCAGATATTCGTAATTCAAGGATTATAGATTTGTATAACGAATTACTTGATTATGAAACAGAAATTGATGTTTATGACCCTCATGCCCATCCAAAAGATGTATTTCGTGAATATAATATTAACTTAATCAAAGAAATAAATTCAAAATATAATGCCGTCATAATTGCTGTAGGCCATAAAGAATTTTCGAATTTGAACATCGATAAATTAAAAATAAATAGTAATACCGTAATCTATGATGTAAAAAGTGTTCTCCCAAAAAATATGGTGACGGCTAGACTTTAACTTATTAACGTTATATACTTTGTATTTTACAATTATATTCCGAATCACATTAGAGCATAAAAAATTGGATCTTTATCAAGAAAAAAGACTGTCTTTTCAGACAGTCTTTTTTTGGTTTATCAATTAAAACTAATATGATTGTTAATTATCTACTAATAATGTAAGCACTAATGGTTTGTTAGAACCACTTATAAAAACATATACATAGTACATTGAGTTTTGTAAATCTCCAATGTATAACTCATAGTTTCCTGCTCCATTTAGTGCATTTTCGGCAGTTACTCCTTTTACAAATTTACCTGATAAATCATTTACATGAATTTCCCGAACTATAGTATTTTCAGGAACATCTATTAATGATATTTGAATAAATTCTTTTGCTGGATTTGGAAATAAAATACTCTTCATATCCCCAATAGTTAAGGTTGTATTCTCCAAAACTACTATTGTTAACTCTTCGGTATCAGTAAGACCTTCAACATCTGTTACGGTTAGGGATACTGTGAATATACCTACACTTCTGTACACATGTAATATATCTGGTTGGTTTGACTTGTTACCATCACCAAAATTCCACTCATATTTTACAATTCCTAAATCATCTGTAGAAGCACTTCCTACGAAATTAACAAATAAGGGGGTTTCTCCTTCTAATACGTCAGACGATACTATTGCAATAGGGGCTTCATTTGGAACCTTCATAACAGTTATAAAGGCTTCAGCAGTATACCCTCCATCTACCGTAGTTACCATAATAGTTACTTGACCAGCTGCTACACCTGTAACTACGCCATTTGCATCTACCGTTGCAATTGCGGCATCACTACTGCTCCATGTAACATTTGGATTATCTGCATCTACGGGGGCTACTGTTGCGGTTAAACTCGTTGTTGCGCCTACTGCTATAGTACCACTCGTTGGGTTAATCGTTACTCCGGTTACGGGCACTGCTGCAGCGACCACATCGATCACTACTGACGAGGTTAAGCCTCCATCTACCGTAGTTACCGTAATGGTTACTTGACCAGCTGCTACACCTGTAACTACGCCATTTGCA
>TARA_R110002050_G_scaffold129000_1_pt1 | contig 49308 bp, 51 predicted proteins | sample TARA_R110002050 | Tara Oceans TARA_R110002050 (sample SAMEA4396988) | marine metagenome | biome: Polar Biome; feature: [DCM] deep chlorophyll maximum layer (ENVO:01000326); material: water (ENVO:00002006), including particulate matter (ENVO:01000060) such as... | depth 25 m
ATAAAAGAGAAGATTTCAAAACAAAAATCCTCCTACGCCAAAGGCTACGGAGGATTAAGTATGTTAGTACATTAAACAACGAAAGGAGAACACTGTGGAGCGCCTCCACCGTAGCCCTATCAATAATTTGAATAAAAGAGAAGATTTCAAAACAAAAAAAATGCCCTCTTATGCCACGAGACATAAGAGGGCGAAGGTGGAGTCGGAGGGATTCGAACCCTCGTCCAAACGAGCAAACATTATGCTTTCTACAAGTTTAGTTTATGATTTGTTTTCGATATTAAGCTGATCATAAACAGTCTACTTAATACTTATCTTCGTTAATCTCGAATCAGCACAGAAGCCGTACTAATCCTTATCCAACTTTATCAATACCATGTTGAAACAAACCGCTAGACAAGGTCTGTTCCTAGGCATCTCGTTCTCCTACCTAGTAGTGAGAATGAAGTACAATTCACTTAGTGAATTATGCAGCAAGAGCGTAATTATTTTCGCCTGTTATAAAAATGCAGTATTGAATTAAAGAGCCATACCACAAAGCTCCACTTGCTTACAAAACGGTTGACCTCGCTGTCAAAACCAGTCGACCCCGTTGTGAATGACAAAAGTAATCAGTTTCATTAAAAAACACTCACAAATTACTCGGTATCCTTATATTTGCTACTCCTCAAAATGTTGCGAGAAAAACACCCATTTATAGATGAAAATAGGAATTATTAGAGAAGGAAAAGTACCGCCAGATATGCGTGTGCCGCTCACCCCAAAACAATGTGTAGAATTAGTAGCAAAGTATCCGGAGTTGGAACTAAAGGTGCAATCATCTGAGGTTAGAACGTTTAGAGATACGAGTTATTCTGATTTAGGGATTGCAGTTGCCGATGAGGTGCAAGATGCCGAGATTTTGATGGGAGTTAAAGAGGTGCCATTGGATATGTTGATTCCAAATAAAACCTATTTTTTCTTTACGCATACCACCAAGGAACAGCCGTATAATAGAGATTTACTTCGGACTATTTTGAAAAAAAACATTCGAATTATTGATTATGAGGGCCTGACCAACGAGAAGGGTATTCGAATCATCGGTTTTGGATATTATGCCGGTATCGTTGGGGCGTATAATGGCATTATGGCTTGGGGAAAACGAACTAAAACGTTCGAATTGTGCAGTGCGTTGCAATTAACCACGCTTGACGATATGAAGCGTGAGTTGAAGAAAGCAAAACTTCCAAATATTAAATTGGCATTTACAGGAGCGGGTAGAGTCGCAACCGGTGTTTTGGATGTGATGCAAATGATGGGAATGAAACAGGTTAATCCAGATGATTATTTATCTAAAGATTATGATGAACCTGTTTTTACGCAACTTTTAGTAACCGATTATAATAAACGAAAAGACGGTCAGGTTTTACCTCGCACCGATTTTTACGCCAATTTTAGAGAATACAATTCCGATTTTTTCAAATACGCTAAAGTGACTGACTTATACATTGCGAGTCATTTTTATGCGGAGCATTCACCATTCATTTTTACAAGAGAAGAAGCCAAACATCCCGATTTTAAAATTAAGGTAGTTGCTGATATTAGTTGCGATATTGATGGGCCGGTAGCGTCAACATTGCGTCCGTCTACCATTGCAGACCCATTATACGGATATGATGCGCAAAATGAATCGGAAACTAATTTTGATAATAAAGATGCAATTACCGTTATGGCGGTAGATAATTTACCGTGTGAATTACCAGCTGTCGCATCAGAAGGTTTTGGAAATGAATTGATAAATCATATTATTCCACAATTACTGAATGGCGATGCAGGAGATATTTTAAAACGCGCTACCATTGCAGAGAATGGAAAGCTGACTGATAAATATGCCTATTTACAGAATTATGTGGATGGTAAATAACAGAACTTTGGAAGTTGTATTTTTGAGTTAGTCTAAAACAGAGTTATGCAAGGCATTATTAAAAATAGAATTACGGATCTGCGAGATTTGTGTAAAAGTCTAGGGGTTCAACGATTACATGTTTTTGGTTCTGCTGTGACGAAGGATTTTAATTCAGATAGTGATATTGATTTTTTAATTTCATTTTCTAAAACGCTAACCGTAAGGGAATACACTGATAATTATTTTTCAATTCAATATAAATTGAGAGACTTGTTTAAGCGTAATATTGATTTGGTAACCGAGCGAACTTTATCCAATCCCTATTTTATTGAAAGCATTAATGAATCAAAACAATTGATTTATGATGTATCCTATATAAAGTAGTGTTTTATAGTCGTTTGTACGGATGAAATTCACTGTAATTGCACTATTTGTATTCATGGCCAATCTTGGCTTTGGTCAAACCATATCAAAAAAAGATATTAGAGGCACTTACGAGCGTTCTTTTGGCGATCCAGCTAAAACTATTCAAAAAGGAGATTCATCCTACATTTCTATTCCGTATATGGAATACAATAGGGAAGTATTAAAGCTGAAATGGTTTGGGAAGTTAACGTTGGAGGAGATTTCATCTACGTTGAAAGGAACCGCTCCACAACGCGGAAAATGGAAGTTGGAAAATGGGGTAGTTATTCTAGAATTAAATGGGAAAACCCTAAAGTATAATTTTAGACTTCCGGTTTACTTAGAATCCACTGAAGGGAAAAGGGGATTTACCAAAAAAATCGACTAGACTTCTGTATATCGAAAGCAATCTACGGTATGATCATTAACTAACCCGCAGGCTTGCATGTGGGCGTACATAATGGTGCTGCCACAAAATTTGAAACCACGTTTTTTAAGGTCTTTGCTCAGCGCATCACTTTCTTTGGTAGTGGCAGGTACTTCACTCATAGATGTCCATTTATTTACAATTGGTTTCCCGCCTACAAATCTCCAAATGTACTTGGAAAATGAACCAAATTCTTTTTGGATTTCAATAAACAATTTTGCGTTGTTTACTGCGCTTCGCACTTTAAGTTTGTTTCGAATAATGCCCGGGTCTTGGAGTAATTCTAATATTTTTTCTTCCGAAAATTGAGCTACTTTTTCAACCTCAAAATTGGCAAATGCTTTTCGATATCCTTCCCTTCGTTTTAAAATGGTGCTCCAACTTAAACCCGCTTGCGCACCTTCAAGTATTAAAAATTCAAATTGAGTTTTATCATCCAACGTGGGAACGCCCCATTCTGAATCATGATATTCTTCGTAAGCTTCAAATTGATTTAAGCACCAGTCGCATTTAGTTTTCATAGGGTAAAAGTAATGTAAATAGGCATGGAAAAAGAAATAGCCCCCGATTCATAAATCTAAAAAATGAAAAGGAGGCTAATCTGTAATAATCTTTATCTTAACCCAAATAAGGTCTTAGTTGGTGACATCTGGAGGAAGTCTTTAATCTTCGAATGGCTTTTTCTTTAATCTGACGTACTCGTTCTCTTGTTAAACCATACATCGCGCCTATTTCTTCTAACGTATGCGAGGTTTTGGACCCGAGCCCGAAGTACAGGTAAAGCACGTCCGACTCTCTTTTTGCAAGTGTAGAAAGAGACCTTTTAATTTCCTGTTTCAACGATTCTGAGATTAATCGTTGGTCTGGATTTGCTTCATCATTTACTTGGTATAAATCATACATACTTCGATCATCTCCACCATCGGCAGAAATGGGTGCATCCATAGATACATGACGTTGACTTTGGCGTAAGGAATTTTTAACATCACCAATCGACATATCCATAATCTCCGCAATTTCATCAGCTGATGGGGCACGCTCCATCGTTTGTTCTAATTTAGAGTACGCTTGATTGATTTTTGTAATGGCGCCAATTTTATTTAATGGTAAACGCACAATTCTAGATTGCTCTGCTAATGCTTGTAAAATAGATTGACGAATCCACCAAACAGCGTAGGATATAAACTTGAATCCTCTGGTTTCATCAAATTTTTTCGCTGCTTTTATTAATCCTAAATTTCCTTCATTAATTAAATCAGGAAGGGTTAATCCTTGATTTTGGTATTGTTTAGCTACAGATACAACAAAACGCAGGTTTGCCCTGGTCATTTTGTCTAAGGCTTCTTTGTCGCCTGCTCTGATTAATTGCGCTAATTCTACTTCTTCTTCAGCGGTAATTAGACTTAAACGTCCAATTTCTTGAAGATATTTTTCTAACGAAGCAGTTTCCCGATTCGTTATTTGTTTCGTTATCCGTAATTGTCTCATACCTCAGTCTTTTTGTTTTTCTTCTAACAGGGGCAAGAAGTTGATTGAAATGGTAAAACTGTATGTAAACCCAAGTCTTACTGGTATCTAAAAACTATATACGAAAAAAGCCACCAAATGGTTTGGTGGCTTTTAAAAAAATATGTAAAAAAGTGCTAATTAGTCATTCTTAGGCTTGTCTAGCAACACTTTACGAGATAATCTTAATTTTCCTGTTTTTGGATCTAGGCCAATTAATTTTACTTCAATCTCTTGTCCTACTTCTAAATGGTCTTCGGTTTTTTCAACTCTGTCCCAAGCAATTTCAGAAATATGTAGTAAACCATCTTTTCCAGGAATAATTTCCACAAATGCACCGTAAGGAGCAACTGCTTTTACTTTTCCTTTGTAGATTTCACCTACTTCAGGAACAGCAACTATACCTTTAATTCTAGCCATTGCATCATTCAATGATTGTGCATTGGTTGCAAATACTTCTACCACACCTTGGTTATTGATTTCTTCAATAACGATTGTAGTTTCAGTTTCCGCTTGAATTTCTTGAATAATTTTTCCTCCAGGTCCGATGATTGCACCAATCATATCTTTCGGGATAGTAATTGATTCAATTCTTGGAGCGTTTGGTTTCATTTCTTCGTTACCTGTTGTAATGGTTTTAGCCATTTCGCCAGCAATATGGAAACGTCCGTTTCTAGCTTGTTCTAAAGCTTTTTGTAAAACTTCCATTTTCAAACCATCTACTTTGATATCCATTTGACAAGCAGTAATACCGTCAGCTGTACCTGTAATTTTGAAATCCATATCACCTAAAGCATCCTCGTCACCAAGAATATCAGATAGTACAGCCCAATTGTCGTCAGAACCATAAATAAGTCCCATTGCAATACCAGAAACTGGTTTTTTCATTTGAACACCTGCATCCATCAAAGCCATAGACCCTGCACAAACAGTTGCCATAGAAGAAGAACCGTTAGATTCTAAGATGTCAGAAACAACTCTAATAGTATAAGGGAAGTCTTCAGGTACCATTGGTAATAAAGCTCTTAAAGCTAAGTTACCGTGACCAATTTCTCTTCTACTTACACTTCTAATAGGTCTTGCTTCACCTGTTGAGAAAGGAGGGAAGTTGTAATGCAACATAAATTTTTGCTTTCCTTTCATGAAAGCGCCATCTACGTTTTGAGCATCCAATTTAGTTCCTAAAGTAACCGAAGTTAAAGATTGAGTTTCTCCACGAGTAAACACGGCAGAACCATGTGTTCCAGGTAAATAACCAACTTCACTCCAAATGTCACGTACTTCAGTAGTAGAACGGCCATCTAAACGAGTTCCTTTTTCAAGAACCACATTACGAACGGCTTTTTTCATAACTGTTTTGAAATATTGATTAATCATGAAGTTGTTTTCAGCAACAAATTCTTCTCCTAATCCTTCTTTGATTTCAGTTTTAACGGCTTTAAAAGCAGCACTTCTTTCTTCTTTAGCAGAAGCAACAGATGCGATAGCGTATATTTTATCGTAGGCCTTAGCCTCGATATCTTTTAGCAATTCTTCATCTTTCTTTTCGTGACAATACTCTCTTTTTACCGCAGCTTTTTCAACTTTACCAGTTAAAGCAACTTGCGCTTCACATTGAATTTTAATTGCTTCATGTGCAGCAGCAATAGCTTCAATCATTTCGGCTTCAGAAATTTCTTTCATTTCACCTTCTACCATCATAATGTTTTCGGCAGTACCGGCAACCATCATGTCGATGTCAGCTAATTCTAATTCTACGTTAGTAGGATTAATTACCATTTTTCCGTCAATTCTAGCCACACGCACTTCAGAAACAGGACCTGCAAAAGGTATGTCTGAAACCGCAATAGCGGCAGAAGCAGCTAAACAAGCCAACGCATCTGGCATGGTTTTTAAATCGGAAGATATAAGTTGAACAAATACTTGTGTATTTGCGTGGAAATCTGATGGAAAAAGGGGTCTTAACGCTCTGTCAATTAAACGAGCAGTTAAAATTTCGCTCTCTGATGGACGCGCTTCTCTTTTAAAGAATCCTCCAGGAAAACTTCCTGTTGCAGGGTATTTTTCACGATATTCTACCGTAAGAGGTAAAAAATCCATGTCGTCTTTAGCTTCTTTGTCACTAACCACAGTAGCTAATAACATAGTGTCGCCTTGACGAATTACTACGGCACCATCGGCTTGCTTGGCTAATTTGCCAGTTTCGATGATAATTTCTTTCCCGGCTGTTTCAAACCGTTGTTCTATTGCTTTCATATAATATGTATTGCGGGCACTAACCCAGTGTTTATAATAGCACGCCAAATGTGGCGATTTTGTTTACGTTGCTTGGTGCCGATTAAGCTTATTTGTTTGTAGTACTTAAAGGGACATAAAAAAAGGCAATTGAAAATTCAACTGCCTTTTAATTTTACTTTCTTAATCCTAGCTCTTGTACAATTGCTCTGTAACGAAGAATGTCAACTTTAATTAAGTAATCTAAAAGACTTCTTCTTTTACCTACTAAATTCATTAGCGCTCTTTGCGTATTAAAATCTTTACGATTTTTCTTTAGATGCTCTGTTAAATGTGCAATTCTAAAGGTGAACATTGCAATTTGTGCTTCGGTTGAACCAGTGTTTGAATCTGATCCACCATGTTTTTTGAAGAATTCCTTCTTCATTTCGGATGATAAATACATGCCAATATTGTTTTTAATGATTATTATGTACTGAAAAATTTCAAGCTGCAAATATATAACTAATACTTACCGCTTTGACGATTATCTAATTTTTAAATAGTCTTAATATCTGAGTCAATTTTTGTTTCAAGTTTCGTCTATCCACAATAAAGTCGATAAATCCTTTTTCTTGCAGGAACTCAGAGGTTTGGAAGCCTTCTGGTAAGTCTTTTCCAATGGTTTCTTTGATTACCCGCGGTCCAGCAAATCCTATTAATGCATTAGGTTCGGCAATGTTTATATCTCCCAACATAGCGTATGATGCTGTAATTCCACCCGTGGTAGGGTCGGTAAGTAAAGAAATATATGGCAATTTTGCTTTCGCTAATAACGATAATTTAGCCGAAGTTTTAGCCATTTGCATTAATGATAATGCGGCTTCCATCATTCTAGCTCCACCCGATTTAGAAATAATCATGAATGGAAATTTGTTTTCAATGGCGAAATCAATAGCACGGGCAATTTTTTCACCCACTACAGACCCCATTGAACCACCAATAAATGAAAAGTCCATGGCGGCTACCACCAAATCTTCGCCATTAATTTTTCCGTGTGCTGTACGAATGGCATCGGTTAATCCAGTTTTCTTTTGTGCGGCTTTATACCTGTCCTTGTAGGTTTTTGTATCCTCAAATTTTAACGGATCAGCTGAAGCTAGATCTGCATTTAATTCTACAAATAGATTTTGGTCAAAAAGAATGCTGAAATACTCCTCCGAACCAATCCTTTTATGGTAGTCATCGGCAGGAACAACATAATCATTCTCCTTTAATTCATTGGTTTCAACTACATTTCCTGCAGGAGATTTAAACCAAATACCATCTGGAGTTTCCTTTTTTTCTTTGGTAGGAGTGGTAATTCCTTTTTTAATACGTTTAAACCAACTGCTCATAAGTTCTCAATTTTGTTAAACATTTACTTAAGCGATGGTTACATCATCACATAAATACACATTTTGAACGGCTTGAATGATTTCAACACCTTCTGCCATTGGCTTTTGGAAAGCCTTTCTTCCTAAGATAAGTCCTGAACCACCTGCACGTTTATTAACAACCGCTGTTTCCACTGCATCGGCCATATCGCTATCACCGCCAGAAGCACCACCAGAATTAATTAATCCACGTAATCCCATATATGTATTTGCCACTTGGTAGCGTGCTAAATCAATTGGGTTTTCGGTGGTCAATTTTTCGTACACATCTTTGTGTGTTTTACCGAAGTTTACAGCAGTATAACCACCGTTGTTAGTTGGCAGTTTTTGTTTGATGATATCAGCTCCTATAGTTACCCCAATGTGATTAGCTTGTCCGGTTAAATCAGAAGAAGCGTGGTAATCTACACCGTCCACTTTAAATCCCGGATTTCTTAAGTAACACCAAAGAATAGTTGCCATTCCAAGTTCGTGTGCTCTTTCAAAAGCAGCGGCCACTTCTTGAATTTGACGTTCTGATTCAGGTGATCCAAAATAAATAGTTGCACCTACAGCGGTTGCGCCTAATTCCCAAGCTCTATCTACTGATCCAAACATGATTTGGTTAAAAGTAGAAGGGTAGGTCAACAATTCATTATGATTGATTTTTACCACAAATGGGATTTTGTGTGCGTATTTTCTAGATTGAGAAGCCAATACGCCAAAGGTAGATGCTACAGCATTACAACCTGCGTTGATAGCTAATTCTACAATGTTTTTTGGGTCAAAATACATTGGGTTTGGTGCAAATGAAGCTGCGCCAGAATGCTCAATTCCTTGATCCACTGGAAGGATAGATAAATATCCAGTTCCACCCAAACGACCATGTGCGTAAAGCGCTTGTAGGCTTTTTAATACTTGTGGACTACGATCAGAATCTCCGAAAGAAGTGGTTACGAAATCAGCATTTGGTAAATGAAGATTTTCTTTTGGTATAGCAGTGGCTACGTGGTTTAACAAAGAATCGGCTTTTGCGCCTAATAATTGTTGAATTTTATTGATGTCAGACATAATTAAATGTTTTGATTTTCTGCGTTTAATAATCCGCAAATCTAATGAATTATTGCGCTAGATGAATGCTTTTTTTGAAATTTAGAACGGATAGCCAATACCTAGGTTAAAGACTGAATATTGATATTGCCTGCCACCCGAATAACTGCGGTAATTTTGTAGGTATTCTCCATTTTTGTAAACAAACCGCTGTCCAAGTGGTAGCGCGGGGTCGAATATTTTGATACCCCAATCCAAACGGACTAAAAGGAACCCAAAATTGAACCGTACACCTGCACCTAGCGACAAGGCAATTTCCTTGTAAAACCGATTAATGTCAAAGTTGGCCAATTGCCGCGCTTTATCCTCTCGTAATAACCAAATATTGCCCGCATCTGCAAATACGGCTCCTTCCATTGCTCTAAACATGTTGAATCGATATTCCACACTTACTTGAAGTTTGATATCTGCTACCTGGTCAATACCCACTTTTGCCGTGTCGTCTAATAATCCACCTGGGCCCAAACTTCTTGCTTGCCATCCCCGCATGTCGTTCGCGCCACCTCCATAAAAACTTCGGTCATACGGTAATGAATTGGTATTGCCATAAGGAACACCAATACCCCCCATAAAACGATAGGCAATGGAGTTGTTTTGATTTAATTGTGAATTGTAATGAAAGTCATTTTGAACCTTTACAAATTGTGCGTATCTCACTTTTCCAATGGTGTAATACTCGGAAGTTCCATCGGTAGAATCTATTTCGGGAATGGCATTCAAGCTTTTGTCCAGTAGAAATAGAAGATTTCCGGCCGTTTCCAACTGAAATCGATTGAGAATGAAGTTTTTTTGTTGGGCAGTGGTTTTATTCGTCCAGGTTTCAATGGTTCGAGTACCGAAAATAAACTGATTGGCATAAGTTGCATTTAGCAGTGGGTTATTTAATTCTTCCAATCGGGCACTAAAATCTGCCGATTTCGCGATTCTAATAAAACTCACATCCAGCGGGTAAATGAAAAATTCTTTGGTATTGATTTTTTTACTGGTAAACACATACCCAAAAGAGGCATTGGTTAAAAATCGTTCGAAATCAGGTCGGTTTTGGTAGTTTAAAATAAAGTTTACACTAGTTTTTGGTCGATTAAATCGTCTAAGTATGTTGGCTTTTAATACGGGTGGTAGTATTAAATCTTGGAAAGTGAGTGAGGTTTCTATACCATATTCTACGGTATTAAAAATATTTAAAGTCGTGTTTGATGCATCGTTTGAAGAGTTAGTTTGTTGCGCTTCTAGTCCGCCTTTAAAACGAACCTTAAATTCTTCGGCATTTCCAAATGTGTTCCGATGCACATAACTCAAATACCCCGAAATACCTAAGTTACCACTAGTGTTGGTGCCTTCTACTTCAACCCCTATCGATTGAGCAGGAAATGGTGTCATTAAAATACTACAGTCCAAAATAGTAGAATCGTAATGACTTTTTGCAAAACTGATATTGATATATTTAAAATTATTTAATCCAGATAACCGCGTGTAGGTTCGAGCTTCGTTTTTCTCACTATAAGTATCTCCTTTCCAGTAAAATAATTTATTGGTAAATGAATGGGGATTGTATTTTAATCGGGAAAGGTTAATAAATACCAAGTTTTCAAAATGTATGGAGTCATGCGGGTCATCTACATATTTTGGATTGAAACTAGTATTGAGGGTGATTTCACCAATGCTATATTTGATATGCGATGGTGTTTGGGTAGAATCGTTACCGGTAGCATCCGGATTTTTAATGATTATTTTTACATCCACCTTATTTCCTTCAATGGTGCTATCCATTTCGTAGACGAGGTATTCTTTGGAAAAAAAGTAATATCCATGATTCCTCATTTCACTTGTGAATCGAGACCTTTCCTCATCTATTTTGTCGGTATTGTAGGGATCGCCTTGATGAAGCACCGATGAAGAATTGGCTTCTTTAACCGTGGAAGCAATGCCTGAATCAGCAAGTACTAAAGAAATTTTATTAAAATGATACAAATCGCCTTCTTCCGCTTGGTAAATTACTTTTACTCGTGTGGAATCTTTGTTGTATTCATACACGGGTGACACTTTACTATGAAAATAACCGTGGTTGAACAATGCTTTCTCAAACTGATGAGCCGTTTCATTGGCTAACCTTTCATCAAAAATAACGGGGGGCTCTCCTTTATCCTTAATTTTTGAAGCCATTACAGGTTTAATTTTTCGCGGGTCTTTGCCTTTTTCTTGTCTGCGAAGGTTTTTGGCTTCTATGCGGGCTCTTTTTTTATTGTTTTTAACTTCTAGCGTGCTGTCATTGACCGCAAGGTATTGCCACATTGGGATTTTAAAAAGTAATAATTGTCGTTTGTTTTCGCGTTGCTTCAGGTAAGGTGTAAGAATATCTTCGTCAATCACCCTACCCGGAATATCAATGGAATTAGACTTCAAAAAAACTTCTTTAGGCCCTAGGTTTTTTGTAGGACTGCACGCTTTAAAGAACAAGCCTAGTATAATTAATAGATATATTTTTTTAATTCGCAACTTCAATGAGGTAGATTGGTATTTTTGCAAATCTATAAATATACTAGTGGCTAGGAAATGATTACGAAGAATCAAATTAAATATATCAAGGATTTATCTAAGAAAGCGTTTCGTATTCAAGAACAAAAATTTGTTATTGAAGGCGAAAAACTAGTGCAAGAACTTTTGTTGAGCCAGGTGGATGTAACCGAAATCTTTGCAATTGATGCATGGGCGGAAAATCATCCGAACGTAAAGGTAACAAGGATTACGGATAAGGAATTGAATCGGATTTCTAATTTAAAAACTCCCAATCAAGTATTAGCGATTCTTCCGATTTTTGAGGATGATTTAGACGATGACCCAGACAATGGCTTAACCTTGTTTTTAGACCGGATTAACGACCCCGGAAATTTGGGTACTATTATTCGAATGGCAGATTGGTTTGGTGTAAATAAAATTATTTGTACTCCTCAATCTGTGGATGTATACAATTCAAAAGTGATTCAAAGTAGTATGGGTTCTATTTTTAGAGTGCCGGTATTTTATGTGGATTCCTCGGAATTTTTCCAATCTTACAAAAAACAATTTCCAGACAATGCAATTATTGGCGCAGCTATGGAAGGGGAGGTACTTAGTGAGACTACTTTGCCCGAAAACGGACTTTTAGTAATGGGTAGTGAGTCGCACGGAATTTCCAAAGAAATTGAAATAGAGTTAACGCAAACGGTAACTATACCACGAATGGGGTTTGCTGAGTCTTTAAATGTAGCAGTGGCAACAGGTATTATATTGTGGGAGTGGAAGCGCGGGTAATTAGCCTTCAAAATGAATACTTACCGTAAACAGTTTTGGTCTGATTTCTTGAATGGGCTGCGCCCAAAAGGAATTGTCTTTAATAAATACATTGGTTAACCCGTGGCTATATTTTAGCTCGATAGAAAGTTTGAAATATTCCAAGAAAAAATCGGTGCCGAACCCTAATTCCGCAAAAATATTTTGGCGTTTTACTTTCAAAATTTGCTCAGAAATAACGAGGTCATTGTTTACGTCAAATTTAGAGCCTAAATCCCAAGCAAAATTGGGCCCAGCTACCACGTAGGCTGCAAAATTATTGTATCGGGCGGAACGGTATTTAACCAATAAAGGAAACATAACGTAAACCGATTCTATTTTTTTGGTGACGGAAATGTTTTTTGGTGTATCGGCAAATACAAAATTCATGTTTCTTTCCGTAAAAGCAAGGGTGGGTAAAAAACGAAGTGTGAAATAATCGTTGAAACGCATGGAGCCCAAAAAACCAATATTAAACCCTCCTTGAGGAGCTGCTTGAAGCGAAATAAGGGAGTCGATAGCCGTTAAATCTGTTTGGGTTGAAAACATACCTGAATTACCGCCTAACGTAAACCCAAAATGAAACTTGCTCCGTTCGAAGTAAGGCAAATTGGCATTTTTCTCTTTGAATTTACCTTGCCCCAAAACGGGAGATAAACTCGTTAAAATAAATGCTGCTATGAGAATTCTTTGAATCATTCTTCCGCCAAACGTAAGTTGGGCTTTTTTATTTTGATGCTACATAAAGCGAAGCGGTACCAAACGTAAGCGCTGTTGCTTTTGCATTTTTGTATCCTACTTTGGTAAGGATATCTACAAATTCTTGCCCCTGTGCAAAATGCGTCACCGACTCTGGTAAATAAGTGTAGGCACGTGCATCCTTAGAAACTAATTTCCCTACGGTGGGTAAAACATGTTTGAAATAGATGTTGTAAATCTGTTTTATTGGAAATGAAGTAGGTTGAGAAATTTCAATTATGGCGACTTGTCCTCCAGGTTTAAGTACGCGAAGCATTTCGCCCAAACCTACTTCTAAATGAGCGAAGTTACGAACCCCAAAACCAACAGTAATAGCGTCAAATGTTCCCTCTTTAAAAGGCATGGCTTCACTATCTGCTTTGACCATTTCAATTAATGAATCCAATCCTTTTTTACTGATTTTTTGACGACCCACATTCAGCATTTCTTCCGAAATATCGAGGCCTACAATACGGTCTGGATTTAAGCTTCTTGCTTCCAACGCAAAATCACCTGTACCGGTGGCTACATCTAAAATGGCTTTTGGTTGGAGTTTGCCGATAATTTTTATGGCCTTTTTACGCCAAGTAATATCGATTCCCATCGAAAGTAAATGATTTAAAAAATCATATTTAGGAGCAATGTTATCAAACATTTCTTCTACTTGATCCTTCTTGGCTTCTTTACTGTTGTACGGTGTGATTTTATCGTGCTTCACGCTCTAAAAATTTGCCGCGAAATTACAACTTTTTAATTCCGGAAATTGGGTGGTTTTTAGGATTTTTTGGGACTTCTTGTAAACCATGTCCTCCCCACGGGTGACAAGTGCTTAATCTTTTTAATCCTAACCATGTGCCTTTCAAGGGTCCCCATTCTTTGATGGCGCCAATCATGTAATGCGAGCAGGTAGGGTGATACCGACAATTGGAACCAAGCATGGGTGAAATAGCTAATTGATAGAATTTCACTAGCCCAATAAGTATCATATTAAAAAATTTGGTAATCACTTTTCGTCAAAATCTTTGTACAGTAAACTTGGTTGAATGCCTTTATTGTTTTGATATTTACCCGATTTGTATAAATCGTAATCACCTTCGATTGTATGATAAAAAATTTGGCAAATTTCTACGTTGGGATAAATAATGATGGGTTGCACACAAAAAATTTCTAAAGTCCAAAAACCGTTAAACCCTACATCTCCAAAACCTGCGGTAACGTGAATGAAAAGTCCCAACCGGCCAATAGAAGAACGGCCTTCAAGCATCGGTACATATTTGTCTGTAGCGGTTCGCTCATTGGTTCGACCTAAATATAACTTATTGGGCTCAAGTAATAATCCCTCTTCCGGAATAGTTAAACGAGTGGTAGGATTGGGGTTCGCCATATCCAAAGTGTCGTTATCATAGGTCAATAATTCGTTAAACAAACTTAGGTTGTAGCTATTTGGATTGAGCTGACTTTCGTGATACGGTTCAATCGTGATACCGGTTCCTAATTGTTTCTTAATTTCTTTTCCTGATAAAATCATACGTTTAAATGTTTGGCGTGCGCCTATTTTGTAAGAAGCTGCAAATCTACAAAAATGGGAAGATGGTCACTATATCCACCATTATATTTGAAACCTACATACGTTCGAAAAGGTTTCATTCCTGGAAATTTTGTTTCTTTCTCCATTAAAAAAGGAGCTCGAAAAATTAGAGGGCCTTCCACAATCTGTAAATTATTTGCTCCTTGAAAAAGCCATTTGGTAACCATGAATTGGTCTAAAACACCCCATGTGCCTTGGAATTTATGCGAACCATTATTGCCATGAATGGGACTCATTAGATTATACAATTCGGTAGAATCTGTAAAAGTGCTATCGCCACGAGCCCGTAAAACATCGTGAATACTCTCGTTTTCGGGCTCATCATTAAAATCGCCCATGAGTAAAATATTGGCATGAGGTTGTTGCCTCAAAATAGAATCTACGTAGCTTCTAACCACGCGTGCAGCCATTTTTCTTTTGGGGTCAGATTTCATTTGGCCTCCGTATCGAGAGGGCCAGTGATTTACAAAAACATGCAGTTGCGCGTTGTTTTGAGTCCGCAGTGTGGCATACAGAATATCACGCGTTGGACGTTGGTCTTCGCCTAAAAAAACTTTGATAAATTGAACCGTGTCTACCTTGATTTTATCAGCTCGGTAAAGTAGCGCTACATCAATGCCCCGCTTGTCGGGCGATTCTTTATGAAGAATAGAATAATTGGTCTGTTTTAACACCGTTTTTTGGGTGAGGTCATCAATTACTTTACGATTTTCTACCTCACATAAGCCTACAATTTCTACTCCTTCCCAACCGCCCACGGCCAAAATGGTTTTAGCTAGGTTATTCGATTTTTGGTAATATTTATAGCTACCCCAATGGTGGTCGCCTTCGGGAAGGAAAGATTCATCATTTTTCAGCGTGTCATCATAAATGTCAAACAGGTTTTCCAGATTGTAAAACATCACCCTTACCGAAGTGTTACCCCGAAAAGAATCGTCAAAACCAGCTAAAAAAGTAGATTCTTCGATTGTGTTGGTATCAGATTGGCCGAGGCCTACCAAATAAGAAAAGAGCGCGATTGTAATTAAAATGGTTTGTTTCATTCAAATAATAATTGTTGCAAATGTAGGATTTCCCTAAAGAAGAAACAGGTAGATTTTTTATTCAATAGCCGAACTAGTAACCATGGTTACAAAATGGATGAATGGCAACTTGTTTATTTGCATTAGAAATAGAGTTGGATAATTTAAAAACTAGGAATTATGAAAAAGAATGTTGGAAATATTGACAAAGTGATACGCGTAATCATCGCTATTGTGGCAGGTGCATTATATTTTACCGGAACTGTTACAGGGGTATTGGGATATGTGGCTCTAGCCGTGGGTGTAATAATGGTGGCAACAGCTGCCATGAGCAGATGCCCTTTATTTGCGATTTTCGGATTTAGCTCATGCCCGTTTGAAGCAAAAGAAAAATAGATTCTACACAAAGAATGGAAGCGTGGAGTCTTCTAAAAAGCATATAAAACCTCCTCTCAAAATCACCTAGCGTGATTTTAAACCGATGGACTCCTTGCCTGTCGGTTTTTTTTGTGGGGTAATTACACCATTTTTCAGGTAGGATTTGGCTAGAATTAACCCGATTTTTTTCTTACTGCTCCCAACTTCTGTCTTCGGGCTTAATTATACCTTTGCAATTATGAGTTACACACCAGACACTATTTGCGCATTATCTACGCCTAATGGAATAGGAGCTATTGCTATGATTCGCCTTTCGGGGACTGAGTCGTTTGGCATTATGCAAAAACTGTTTAAGAAAGACTTGCGACAAAAAGATTCGCATACGGCTCATTTCGGGCTGATTAAGGATGGCGATACGCTTATTGATGAAGTGGTTGCGGTGATTTATAAAAATCCCAAATCGTTTACCGGGGAAGATATGGTGGAGATTTCTTGTCATGCTTCGCCTTTTATTATTCAAGAAATATTGCGTTTGCTGCTCAAAAATGGGTGTAGAATGGCACGCGAAGGAGAGTTCTCTCTGCGTGCTTATTTGAATGGAAAAGTAGATTTGAGTCAGGCGGAAGCCATTGCAGATTTAATTGCTTCGGAGAACAAAGCATCGCATGATATGGCGATGAACCAAATGCGTGGTGGATTTGCCAAAGTGATTAACGGATTGCGAGAAGAATTGATTCATTTTGCCAGTATGATTGAGCTAGAGCTTGATTTTGGCGAAGAAGATGTGGAGTTTGCTAACCGCAGTGAATTGGTGGCATTAGTCGTGAAAATATTAACTGAAATTAGACGATTATCCGACTCGTTTGCCTTGGGTAATGTGTTGAAAAATGGCGTTCCGGTAACTATTGTAGGAGAGCCCAATGTGGGCAAATCTACCTTACTTAATCAATTCTTAAACGAAGAAAAAGCCATTGTGTCGAGTATCGCAGGTACTACCCGAGACGTGATTGAAGATACGGTGACGTATAGCGGGGTAGAGTTTAGATTTATTGACACTGCAGGTATACGTGAAACCAAGGATGAGATTGAAAGCATTGGCATTGAAAGAGCCTTTGAAAAAGTGAAACAAGCATCCATCATTTTGTATATGATAGATGCCAGTCACCCTGATTTAGCCAAAGCCAAAATAGAGCTTCAAAAAGTGCGTGATGTGATGAGTGACGGAAAGGAACTCATTGTAGTAATTAACAAGGTGGACATGGTGAAATCAGTGAATATTGCTGGTTTTAAATCCGAATTAGCCCAAGAAAATATCGTTCTATTGTCGGCTAAAGAAACCACCGGACTAGAAGAATTAAAACAACAATTAGTAGGGTTTGTCCAAAACCAAGGCAATGCCACCGGACAAGTTATTGTAAGTAATGCCCGCCATTTTAACGCCCTCAACGAAGCCGAAGAATCACTAGTCCGCGTAAAATTCGGACTCAAAAACCAAACTCCGTCCGATTTGGTGGCTATGGATATTAGACAGTGTTTGTTCCATTTATCGGAAATTACCGGAAACATTTCGACCGAGGATTTATTGGATTCGATATTTAGCAACTTCTGTATTGGGAAATAGGAATGCGCTGGCTTCAATAGCATGAAAAAGACAAGGGTTTCTGCCTTCTTTTAATAAACTCTTCCCCCACCAAACTAGCTTTTTGCTAGTTTGGAATTAAAGAAATAAGAAGCTGCTACAAACACAAGTGCCATCAGAGCGCCAGCAAATTCGCCATCGCCTGCGGCTATGTGAGCACCTGCAGCAAGAAGTGCGTTAAATGTAAATCCTGCGTAGGCCCATTCTTTTAGTCTGGCTGATTTATTGGTCCAAATGGCGGTTAAACCTAAAAGCTTGGCAATGGCTAATGGATAAATTACAAAAGTGGGGAAGCCCAATTTTAGAAATGTTTCCGCTACCATTTCGTGTTGTGCAAAGTACATTATGGCGCTGAAGCCAAAAAGTAGAGTCATTAACCCAGTTGCAATTCTGTAAAAAAGTAAATTCTTGTTTTTCATTTGATTCTGTTTTGATATTTATGTAACAATTGGTGTAATTATTTACCATGGTAAATAAAATGGTAAATTTTTTTAGTCTCTTAATTTGTCTAAAATAGTGCTTAATGTGTTGGCTTCTTCAAGCGTGATGTTGTCAAAAAAATGGAGCGGATTTTTATCTCCTGCAGTATCAATTTGCGATAAAACGTGTAATCCTTTAGCCGAAATTTTTAAGGATATAATTCTGCGGTCTGTTTCGCTTCGCACTCTTTCAATGAATCCTTTGTCGTAAAGCTTATCGCACAATCGAGTGGTATTCGGAGATTTTTCAACCATTCTTTTTTTGACTTCGTTCATACTCAACCAATCTTTAGCGCCTCGCAAAATGCGAAGAATATTGAATTGGGGGGAAGACATTCCGAAAGGTTTAATGGTGGACTCAAACTGGTTTTTTATCCAATTAGCGGTAAATACCACGTTAGTTACCGAACGATGTTTTTCGTTGGCAAACTTGGTGTTCATGTCTATTTCTAACTTTCCCATAGTGCTGACGCAAATGTAATTAAATATAGTTACCCGGGTAAATAAATTTATTATTTAGAGAATTTGTAAGAAATAGTATCGGATGGGTAGGGGATTTATTTTCCCCCAAAGCGGGTGTAGTTAGGTGGTGCCATTTCCATTTTAACTGTCAGCTAGACCAAAATTCTGTGTATTTATATCAAAGTCACACCACAATAAAATAACTAAATTTCACCAAAACTGCCAATAAATAAGTGTTATTCACCAGTGGTAACTGTTTTTCACTACCTTTGAAATAATCATTTTTCACAAATAGCAATGGATTATAAGCATTTTTCACTAAAAATAACTGTTTTTCACGGAAGAACGGCACCCGAAGAAGGTTATTTGGTGGGTTACGGAGCCATTATTGATTCGTGTAATTTAGCGGTACCACTCCCCAATCAATTAGCACTTATAAGTTTCAAAAAAAGGAAATACGCCACAAAAAACTGGCAAGTATTAACTCCACGGCATCAGCCTGAAGAAACGTTGTATAAACAATTGGTATTTGCCTTAAAATATGAGGGTATCAATTTATTGGTACTAAAAAAACTTTTTGAAATACTTCCCAAGCAGGAAATTGAAAGTATTATTACAACTGAAACTTTAGGTCAATACAGCCGTAGAATTTGGTTTTTATATGAGTGGCTTTTTCAAACCACATTGGCTATTCCTAATTTGGAACGGGGAAATTACGTTGAATTAATTAATGATAAAATACAATATGGGTTGCAGGAAGGGGTGAAATCATCTCGTCAACGTATTATAAATAACTTACCCGGAACCGTAGGTTTTTGCCCGATGATATTTAGAACTAAAAAATTAGAATCCTATATTCAGGCGAATTTATTTCATAAGCAAAATGCATTTATAAATTCAGTTCATAAAGATGTGCTTCAAAGAGCGGCCTCATTTTTATTGCTTAAGGACTCCAAAGCATCTTTCACCATAGAAGGTGAAAACCCCGGAAATAATAGGGCGATGCGCTGGGGTAAAGCGATTGGTCAGGCAGGTCAAATACCGTTAAGTTTGGAAGAATTAATTCGATTGCAACAGATAGTAATTGAAAATAGTAGATTTACTGCAATGGGATTGCGGAAATTTGGTGGATTTGTGGGTGAACATGACCGGATTACTGGAGAGCCTATTCCTGACCATATTTCAGCAAAAGAACAGGACGTTCCGCAACTGATAAATGGGTTATTGGCCACCAATGAGACCTTAAAAGACCAAAATTACGATGCCATTTTAACGGCAGCCGTGCTCGCATTTGGTTTTGTGTTTATTCATCCATTTGTTGACGGGAATGGTCGTTTGCACCGCTATATTTTACATCATATTTTGGCTAGTAAGAAAGTGGCTCCGCAAGGCGTAATATTTCCTGTTTCATCATCCATACTAGACCACATTGATGATTACAGAACTGTTTTAGAGTCTTATTCTCATCCGTTATTGGATCATATTGAATGGACAGAAACCGCTGACCATAATGTATCGGTTTCTAATAATACCATTGATTTTTACCGTTATTTTGATGCGACTCCTCAAGCCGAGTTTTTATATGATTGTGTAGCGGATACCTTGGAAAGGGTTATTCCGGAAGAAGTTACCTATTTGCAAAATTATGATGTGTTCAAAAGGTATTTGGATAATAATTTTGAAATGCCAGATAAATTAGTAGCGCTATTGGTGCAGTTTTTACAACAAAATAATGGCGTGTTATCCAAACGAGCGTTGGACAAAGAGTTTAAATCGTTACGAGCAGTCGAAGTAGTGGAGATTCAAAGGAATTTTACGGAAATTTTTGAATGGAGAACAGCTCCATAAATGGGGTTTAGTGAAGTTTTAATATTACGGCTACTAGGTATGCGATAAGCAGAAAATTTAAAATCTATTGAAATTGCAACAAAAAAAAACATCCATATATCGCATATTGCTGCTCATCTTAGCGGGCGAATCCATCTTTATATTACCGTTTGTACTGGCGCGTATTTTCAGACCTACATTTTTGGATGTTTTTCACCTAACCAACTTTGAGTTGGGTGCTTGCTTTTCGGTGTATGGAGTGGTAGCGTTGCTATCGTATTTGTATGGTGGGGCAATTGCCGACAAATATGCTCCTCGAAAATTGATTTCTGGGGCGCTTATTTTGACTGCATTGGGAGGGTTGGTCATGGCCACTTTTCCTTCCTATTCTGGGTTACGTTTGCTTTTCGGCTATTGGGGATTTACCACTATTTTCTTGTTTTGGGGCGCCATGATTAAAGCCACTCGCGTGTGGGGTGGCTCTGATAATCAAGGGAAAGCATTTGGGTTTTTAGAAGGTGGAAGAGGATTTGTAGCCGCATCTATGGGCGCAATTGGAGTTTTTGTTTTTTCCATTTTTTTACGGGATGACGTTAGTGCAGCCACCTTGGAAGAACGACAAATTGCATTTCGATATGTAGTATTATTTGCTTCGTTTATGGTGGCATCCATCGGCATGTTAGTGTTTTACTTTATGGAAAACCCACAAGATGAAGAAGAGCCGATAGGGAAACAAATACACACCTTAGCCAACATAAAATCGGTAATAAAATTGCCCTCGGTTTGGTTACTCATGATTATCGTTTTGAGTGCTTATGTGGGCTATAAATTGACTGATATTTTTTCGCTCTACGCCAAAGAAGTGATGCTGTATGATGAGGTGGAAGCCGCGCAATTGGGCACTTTTCAGTTGTATTTACGCCCCATTGTATGTATAGCCATTGGTTTATTAGCCGATAAGTCTCGTGCTTCTATTTGGCTTATAACCGGGTTTGGAATTATGCTAATTGGAGCCTTCGTTTTTGCTTTGGGTATTATTTCGCCAAGTACCAATGGATGGTTTATTCTATCCGTAATTATTGCAGCTACGGGAACGTATGCCGTTCGGACGTTATATTTTGCAGCTATGCAAGAGGGACAAATTCCGCTGGCGGTTACTGGTACTGCGGTAGGGGTTATTTCTGTGGTAGGCTATACGCCCGATATTTTTGTGGGCCCCATAATGGGGTATTTGCTAGACTCTTCACCCGGAGCCTTAGGACACCAACATGTTTTTATGATGCTTATGGTTTTTGCGATAGTTGGTTTACTTGCCGCTATTGGTTTTAGAAAAACAGCCTTAAAAAAAGTAATTTAGAAATTAGCGCTAATCGACTAAGCCATTTAGCAATGCGTACTTGACCAATCCGCTAACGCCACGCACTTGTAATTTCGAAATGAGGTTTTTACGATGAGATTCTACCGTGTGGGTACTAATGCACAATTTTTCGGCAATTTCGGGAGTGGTTAATTCGTTGGTTATTTCGGTGAGCACCTGTTTCTCTCTTGGAGTGATGGAAATTTTTCCAACCGTATTGGACTCTCGCGACTTGCGATGCATGCCTTCCATTATTTTTTGAGTCACAGCCTGACTAAAATAGGATTGGTTATTCATTAAGGCGGTAATGGCGGCCAACAACTCTTCCTTGCCTGTGTTTTTGAGCAGGTAGCCATGGGCGCCTACTTTTACTAATTTCTCAATATACAATGGAGAATCTTGCATGGTGAGCATGAGCACTTTGATTTGAGGATACTCCTTTACAATTATTTTCAATGCTTCTTTACCATCCATTTCAGGCATATTCACATCCAGTAAAATTAAATCGGGTTGCGCTAATTTTAATGCATCTAGTAGCTGTAGCCCATTGTGGGCAGTTCCCGTTATTTGGATGGTTTCCTCCTCATTAAGTAGCGAAGAAATTCCATCTATAAATATCTGGTGATCGTCAACAATGAAAATTTTTATCATTTTACCACGCTATTGGAATGTCAATAATTAATGTAGTGCCTCCTTGTAAAGAGGAATCGATGTGAAAGTCGCCTTTCAACAAATTTACACGATTTTGGATACTTTTTAATCCTAGCCCTGGTTGGGTGGATGGATTTTGAGTATCAAACCCTTGCCCATTGTCTTCTATCAGTAGGTTTAGTATTTTTTCGTGAACGTTAAACTGCACGTTTACTTCAGAAGCTTCGGCATGTTTAATCACGTTGTTGAGCGATTCTTGTACCATTCGGTAAATCTCGGTTTGCACGTTTAAAGGAAGGTCTTTTGGCATTTGATAAATATGTGCAAAACAGGCTAAAGTCCCCGATTGGTTAATGCTTTCGCACAATTCTTTAACGGCATTGTCTAGTCCAAAATTTGCCACCATTCCTGCGCCTAAATGATGTGAAATCCTACGAATTTCTACACAGGCATCGTCAATTAGATTTTTGGCGGTGTCGTATTGGTTTTGATGCGATTCTTGGTGCTTGTCAATTTTATTCTCTAAACCAGAAAACAAAAGTTTTACGGTTGACAACATACTTCCTAAGCGGTCGTGCAAATCGGCCGAAATACGTAAACGTTCCTCTTCCTGCCCCTTGAGCATGGCTTGATAGGTGTGCAATTCTTGGTCATCCATAAGCGCTTTCATTTTTTGATGGTGTATTTCTTTATCTTTCTTATTTACCCGTTGTTTTTGAAAATAGATTAAAATAATAATGGCTAAAAGGAGTAGCAAAACGGTACTACCAATAATGAAAACTATCTTCTGAGAACGTTGTGTTTTTTCTTGTTCTCGAGCCAATTGCAATTGCATCTCTTTTTGATGTGTTTCATATTTCACTTGCATTTCAGCAATGGTAGAAATCCGCTCTTCATTAAGAATGCGTTTGTTTACCTCCGTAAATTTGATGTGATAGTTTAAGGCTTCTTGGTAGTTTTTTCTTTGTGCTTCGGTAGCCGCTAATTTCTCGTACAACTCGCCCATGGTACTCAAATCTTGCGTGATTTGAGCTATTTCCAAGGCTTTTAAATAGTAATAGGCCGCAGAATCCGGCTCTAATAATTGATGATGTAAAACGCCCAGATTGTTGTAGGCTTTAGCTTCCAGATTTGGAAGTAATAACTGCGCACTGAGTTTAATCTGCTTTAGGTAATAATCTTTGGCCAAATCATAAGCGGCTAATCCAACGTAGGCTACCGCCAAATTGTTGTAATTACTGATTAACGAGATGGGGTTATTTTGCTTTTGAAGTAATTCGTTTGCTTGGGTATGATATTGCAATGATTTCGAGAAATTTTCTTCATCCGCGTAAAAAGCCCCGTACTCGGTAAGAACCTGAATCAATGTTGTGGTGTCATTTAAACGAGTAGAAATGTTTTGGGTGAGTTGAAGGTGTTGTAAAATTTCATCGGTACCATGATGATGCACCCTTCCTAAATGGGCCAATTGTAAATGAATATCTGACAAGGCGGCCAATTCGTTGGTTTGTTCTTGCAGCTTAAGGGCTTGGTATAATATGGAAAATGCTGAATCTGGTTGTCCGGTTTCATTGTAAATGTAGCTTAGACTAGTACAAGCGTTAATCGCACCTGCGTGGTCGTTGAGCTTTTTACGAATTCCTAAAACAGACCGCATGTTTTTCAATGCGGCCTGATTTTTTCCACGTAAATTTTCAATTTCTCCCATTCGCATACGTGCATACGCTACGCCCTTTTCATACGCATTCGCTAGGGATATTGACTCTACCTCCTGTGCAATTAAATAGGCAGAGTCTGGTTTAGTTTGCTGTAAATTATAAGCGTGCACCACCATCTCCAATAGTGCATTGGTATCTAAATTACTGGCGGACGAATGAAATTGTGTTCCAATTAGGAGCACAAAAGCGAGTAGGTATTTATGCATATACGATGTGGGTTGAATTAATTACGCTTGCGGAGGGGTAATGGAAATAGGAGGATACGGAACTCCTTCAAAGGAAGCTTCGGTGTATTCTCCATAACCGTCACATTTTAATAGATGCGCGGCTACAATGTTTTCAGATGTGGTGTTTTTTACTGGATTGGTTCCTGTTTTAGGAATGCTTGTGCAAAACAAACTAGTGCCATTTGCCATTACATACAGCTCTTTTTCGTTGGGTGCTTCAGCCGGAGATGCTATTTTAGAAAACAGTACTAAAAATTGCGGACTTCCTACTATGGAATATCCCACAGGGGCTGGTGCAGCACTTTGATCTAAGAATTGATGACGCATGTGATACAATTCGGTGCTTTCTCCAGAAACAGCGGTGGCTCCAGGAGTTTCAAATAAGCTTGACTTTTTTATACTGGATGAAGAACTTGCTACTGGAATGGTTTCATTGCCCATTACGTAACTTCCTGTTACTGAAAAACCGCTTATGGTAAATGGCGTTTTTTTGGATACATCCTCCCATTGGGTTAAAAACAATGGCATTTTATAGGTCGAACATTGCGTAGGGTCTTGTACCGTATAACCTTCTTTTGGAGAGAAACTATAATTTAGAATATTGTTAGTTACGGCTCCCGGAGAGACATTATATCCATCGGTGTCACCGTTTGCATTAGTCGCGATAGGTAAGTCTACGATTACACAGTAATAATTTATGGCAGCCTTATTTATGGTGCTTAAGCCAAAAGCTTGTAGGCGATAATTAACTGTTTCAGAATTTGAATTCATCGTGATTTGATTTTGGAGATTGATAGTTGTAAAAATAATTAAAATTGTACTGAATTTTCTATTTGGAGGGTTTAATGTTTTGATTTACAAGCCAAGAAACACGTGTTCCGTCCATGTGAACTAAGGTTAATCGATACGGATTTAGCGTAGTTGAGGTGGTGGTAAAATCTTCAAAATAGTATGTTTTGAATGGATTGTTTACTTCCGAAACATCTACGGTTCCAAGAGTTTCATACGTATTTGAAGAGGTTTGTTTTTCAACAACGTAATAACTGGAATTGGATTCTGCTAATGCATTCCATTCAATTCTATTTACTTGGTCATTTATGTATGAATAAACTTGAAATGAGGATTGAAATATAGAATCCTCATTGGTCTGACCACAAGAAGTGTTAAAAAGGATAATCAAAAAAGTAAATGCTAAACTGGCTGCTTTCATAATTTCTATTTTTTTATTTAATTGAACAATTCAAAAGTACGGGGCGCAATACGTGTGCATATCCCCTGAAGTAGCCAAAAAAGCGTATCCCTGAATTCAGGGATATTAAAATGAACACGGAAAGGGTAGGTTTTTACAAATTTTTAAAACTACCTAACCATGGGTTCTTTTACCTTTGCCAAAAATTTGGTGCCAAATGAAAAAAGACATTCATATTCCAGAGGTGAAGAACGTACATGTAGCTGCGGTGAAGGAGTCGCATCCGGATAAAACGGTGGGATGGAACGTTTATATTGTAAACAATAAAAACGAGATGATTGATGGGGTGATGGTATCATCCAAAGGGTATTCCGACCATCCCAACGGTGCGCAAATCAAAACATCGGTAATGCGACATGTTATAGGTAATGTTCCGGCTAAAACGGCTGCTAAAATAGAACCGATATCTGAGGAGGTTTTTGGGATAAACAATGAATTTTGGGTCACCTTTTTTGAAGGGAATAAATTAATGGAAAAGAAATTTATTTTCGGTGCACATACAATATCCGAAGCGTTGCAGGAAGATGTGCCGGTCATGAACGTTAAAGGCGTTGTGGTGTGGTAGATTTGTGTTTTTCCGACCTCATTTAGCTTACCCTACCGTTTTAATTAACCATGTAAATTGAAACTTAAACTTGCAGATTGCATGATTAAATATTTACATTAACCATGTAAATTGAAACTTAAATTTGCAGATTACCTGGTTAAAATATATATTTGTCTGATTATTAGATGAGATACATTTTCATAGGTTAGCGATGAGTATAGAAAGAATTCTAAAAAAAGAATTGGTAAAGTATCGGGATAAAATTCCGGTTATTGCCATCATTGGTGCGCGTCAGGTAGGGAAATCTACTTTGGCTAAATCGTTAATGGAAAAAGATGAAACGGCAATTTACATTGATTTAGAAAAAGCTTCCGACCGGTTATTGATTTCAGATATTGAAGCATTTTTGAATTTGAATCAGGGCAAAACCATCATTATAGATGAAATTCAATTTGTACCTGAAGTTTTTATGGAAATGCGAAGTTTTGTGGATGAAAATCCGGATGCTAAATTTTTGATTTTAGGTTCGTCTTCTCCCGAGTTATTGCGCCAATCTTCCGAAAGTTTAGCAGGACGAGTTTATTACTTTGAGCTGTCCGCTTTTTTATGGCCAGAAATAAAAAATAGGACTACGCTTCCAAATTATAGATTGGTAGGAGGAATGCCTCGGAGTTTGTTATCCAAAACATCGGAAGACTCGTTTATGTGGATTCAGAATTTTATCACCACCTTTTTGGAACGGGATTTACGAAATTTCGGATTTAATATTCCACCTGAAACGTTGCGTAGATTATGGCGAATGCTGGCACATTTAAACGGAGAACTTCTAAATATCTCCCAGCTAGGTTCGTCTATGGGGTTGAGTCACACTACTATTAGTGCGTATGTTTCTATCCTAAAAAACACATTTATGATTCGTGTTTTGGAACCTTACCACGTTAATTTAAAAAAGAGATTGGTTAAAACGCCAAAAGTGTACCTGAGAGACACGGGTATATTACATGCATTACTAAAAATTGAAAGCCAAGATGATTTGTTTTATCATCCGGGATATGGTGCCTCTTGGGAAGTTACGGTGATTGAAAACGTAATTGCTAAATACAAAGGTTGGGAGTCCTCTTTTTACCGAACGGCTAACGGAAATGAAATTGATTTGGTATTGACTAAAGCCAACCGAGTAATTGCGATAGAAATAAAAGCTTCCACTACTCCAAAGCTAACCCGTGGGTTTTGGGTGGCTATAGATGATATAAAAGCTACTGAATCGTATGTTATAGCTCCGGTGCGCATGCCTTTTCCGTTACAACAAGGAGTGATGGTTTATCCATTGCCAGAATTTTTGGCGCTGAAAATTTAAGTCGAAATAGGGCTTTTGTTTAGCCTGTCTATGCCTTCCAAACTTTATTTCCCCGTCCAATGGTTTTCCGCTATTTTTGGAAATGTATAAACCAAATCAATTAAAGGGATGAAGAAATTTGTAAGCCTAATCATTATTGTAATATGTGGACTTGGGGTTTCGGCTCAACATTGGCAAGAAGTCGCTTCCGGTGTATCTTTAAAACTTAACTCCGTTTCTTTTGGAACCGATTTGGTAGGGTATATCGGAGCCAACGACAGCACGTTGTTAAAAACTGTTGACGGAGGCGTTACGTGGGCTATTCATCCTACCCAAGGGCTACAATTTTCGACTGTTTTACCGGATATCATTCAGGTTGATTTTATAGATGATTTGGTCGGATTCGCTATGGTGGGAAGCGCCAATTACACAGGATATTTAATGAAAACAGTGGACGGAGGCAATACCTGGACGCCTGAGCTAGTTTCAATGTGTGCGCCCTTATATTCTTACAATTTTGATGCAGATAATTCCTATGTGGTTGGGTCGAGTTGTTTTGGTGGTAAAACCATCGATAAAAAAGTGAATGGACAATGGCTAACAAATACAACTTACCTCTCGTGGGGAAATGAATATTTACGTACAGTGGAATTTTATGATACTCATTACGGCATTGCAGCTGGCGATAGTGGCACCGTACATCGCACCTTTGATGCTGGCGCCACTTGGGATACCGTAAACACGCTTACGGATGAAATTATTTGGGACCTCCAATTTGCGAACGATTCAACCATTTTTGCAGTGGTAGATTCGCTTCAAAACACCTTATTGGTAAGTACAGATTCTGGCGCCACTTGGCAAGAACATATCATGTCGCTTACCTTTTTTTATCCTCAATTAAAGGCTTTGACTGGAAATCAAAATGAATGGGTAATTGCAGCCGGAAGGACTAGCCAAGCCAATCAAGGAATGCTACTATGGGGTAAAAATAATGGACGTGTTTGGCAATATGAAACGGTAAAACAACCGCTAAATAACGTAACGATGGTCAATGACTCTTTGTCGTATGCAGTGGGTGATCAGGGGCTGATTATGGTTAATAAACAAGTGTTAACGGGTACTGAAAATCTAAATAATTCAATGGAAATTAACATATTTCCAAATCCAGCCTCTGAATTTATTTCTATAGTATCTACCTCTGGCAAAATTGAGCAAGTGCAAATATTTGATTATTTAGGGAGGTCTGTTACCGAGATAAAATCTGGGTTTGATAGAATTTCTACGACTTATTTAGCTTCAGGGGTATACTATCTAAAGGTAACTACACGTGTGGGTACAGAGGTGAGAACCCTTTTAGTGCAATAGGATCAATTTTAAATATGTCGATTCAAATATTTAAACCGTTTTAAAGTTAAATAATTCGGTATCCAATAGGTGCGAAGGCTTAGCGTTTTTTAGCGAATTAAAAATAGAAGATGCTCTTCCTGGAAATTCGTTGTCCCAATCTACAATCATTTGTTTTACCTTCTTTCGCATCATATTTTCTTGCGAACCACACAACGTACAAGGAATAATAGGAAAATTCATAACGGCTGAATACGTTTCAATTTCCGATTCTTTACAAAAAGCTAATGGACGAATAACCACATGTTTTCCATCATCTGTACGGTATTTGGCAGGCATAGCCTCTAAACGCGAACCATTAAAAAGGTTCATGAAAAAAGTTTCCATAATATCATCTCGGTGATGGCCTAAAGCAATTTTTGTTGCCCCAATTTCACTTGCCAATGTGTACAAATTTCCTCTTCGTAACCGCGAGCACAAACTACACATAGTCTTTCCTGCCTCAATTTTTGCCGTCACAATGCTGTAGGTGTCTTTTTCAAGAATGCGATAGTTTACACCTAGTTTTTCCAAGTAATTGGGTAGCACTTCTTCCGGAAATCCGGGCTGCTTTTGGTCCATGTTGATGGCTACAATTTCAAAGCTAATATCAGATTCTTTTTGATAATGCATCAACACATCAAGCATGGTGTAAGAATCCTTTCCACCCGAAAGACACACCATTACTTTGTCGCCATTTTCTATTAACGTATAGGCTTGCCACGCCTCCCACACATCTCTACGAATGTGTTTTTTTGCGCGATTGAATGTTGCTTGATCCGGTGTCATGCGGCAAAGTTATTCAGTCCGCTATTTTTTGAAAGTAAATGCGAAGGTGTTGGTAAAATATTTACCAACTTGGTAAAAGAATTATTTCAATCTATTTACAAATCCTACTATTGCATTTAGATGACGACTAAAGAAACCATAGATATTTACACCCCGTTAAAAAGGTATTTCGGCTACGATAATTATCGCGAACAACAGGAAGAGGTAATTCAAAACGTTTTGGCAAATAAGGACACCTTAGTAATCATGCCAACCGGTGGGGGTAAATCTATTTGTTTCCAAATTCCTGCTTTGATTTTTGAGGGTGTGACCATCGTTATTTCGCCTCTTATCGCTTTAATGAAAGACCAAGTAGATGGGTTAAAAGCGAATGGCGTAGCTGCCGATTTTTATAATAGTAGCCAAGATGCTCAGGTGCAAGACGAGATTCTGGAAAAGGTTTTTAATCACCAGTTGTCGTTGCTATATGTAGCTCCAGAAAGTTTGTCCTACTTATCAAATATCTTGAAGAAAGATTTTGTTTCCTGTATTGCCATTGATGAAGCGCATTGTATTTCTAGTTGGGGGCATGATTTTAGACCGTCCTATCAACAGTTAGGTTTTTTGAAACAAACGCTTCCTAATGTCCCTATTATTGCGCTTACCGCTACTGCCGATAAAGCTACCCGACAAGATATTGTGGACCAGTTATCGGTGCCTCATGCCAAGCAATTTGTATCGTCTTTTGATCGTGCGAACATCAGTTTGGATGTCCGCCCCGGACTTGACCGGATGAATCAAATTACCCGATTTGTAGCACAGAATAGAGATGAATCGGGCATTATATATTGCTTGAGTAGGAAAAACACAGAGCAGGTAGCTAACAAGCTCAAAAGTTTGGGGTTTGATGCGGAGGCCTATCATGCCGGACTCTCATTTGAGGAAAGAACTTCGGTGCAAGAGGCGTTTATTTACGATAGAATCAAGATTGTTTGCGCCACGGTAGCCTTCGGAATGGGAATTGACAAATCTAATGTGCGCTATGTGATTCATTACAACATGCCCAAAAACATTGAGGGTTATTACCAAGAAATTGGTCGTGCCGGTCGGGATGGATTAGCTTCTAAAGCCATTTTATTTCACAGTTATGCTGATGTAATTCAACTTCGTAAATTTACCGAAGGTGCAACTAATGCGGAAGTGCAATTAGCCAAATTGGAACGAATGCAGCAGTTTTCGGAAGCAAGCTCTTGCCGAAGAAAGATACTATTAAGCTACTTTGGTGAAATGCTTTCCGAAAATTGCGGCAACTGCGATATTTGTAAAAGTCCACCCCAATTTATTGATGGCACTGTTATCACCCAAAAAGTACTTTCCACCATTTATCGTGTAGAAGGCAAAGAAGCCATTGGGGCATTGATTGATATTTTGCGTGGCGCTCGAAATAGCCATGTATTAGAAAAAGGATTGGATCAAGTGAAAACTTATGGCATTGGGCGCGATATTTCGTGGGCGCATTGGCAGCAGTATATTATTCAAATCCTAAATCAAGGGTTGGCTGAATTGGCTTTTCATAAAAACAACGCCTTGGCTCTAACGCCTCTTTCAGAATTGGTTTTGTTTAAGGGGCTTAAGGTGCAGCTGACTTTACCTGTGGATCGAGTAGCAGCTGCAAAAAACACCAAAGAAGCGGCTAAAAAGAAAAAATCGAGTGCGGTAGGAAGTGCCAAAAAAGCGGGGCTGTTTGAGCATTTACGTAGTGTTCGGTCGGCTTTAGCGAAAGAAAGAGGCGTGCCAGCCTATTTGGTTTTTAGTGATGCTTCATTACGCGAAATGGAAAAATACACTCCCCGAACCGAATCAGACTTTCTTGAAATTAGTGGCGTGGGAACGCATAAAATGGAAGTGTACGGGGAGATTTTTATTGAAGAAATTGTCAATTATCTAAACCAGAATTCTGCAAGTAAGCAGGATACCTTTTTGGTTACCTTAAAACTGTATCAACAAGGGTTAAGTATTGAAGAAATTTCGGAAGAACGTAATTTAAAACCGCCCACCATTTATTCGCACCTGGCCAAATTATATTTAGATGGTAAGGATGTGGATATAAAACAATTTGTGACGGAGGAAGAAGTTGCCAAAGTGAAAGAAGCCAAGTTAGTACTGGATAATCCACCTGAATTGAAAAAGTATTTCGAGCATTTCAATGAGCAAATAACCTATGCTAAAATTAGAATTGCATTGACTCTTTTAGAAAAAGGATAGGTGCACCTTAGGTGATTCCAAGAATTTTTAGCAATCAAAATCTAGAAAAATAAAATTTTCTCAAAAAGGCTTTGGTGGAAATAGATATTCATCGTAATATTGCAATGAAACAATAAAGCAAGATGGGAGTTACTAAAACGGACCTTTTCACCAAAGAGCAAAACGAGATTTCTAGAATCGCGAAAGCATTAGCGCATCCAGCGAGGGTAGCTATTATAGATTACCTGCTAAAGTCTAATGCATGTATTAATGGCGATTTGGTAGCGGAATTGGGATTAGCGCAAGCCACTATTAGTCAACATTTAAAAGAGTTGAAGAAGATAGGGATAATTCACGGTACAATTGAAGGAGTATCCGTAAGTTATTGCATTAACCCGGTGAGATGGGCAGAAATTAAAGCACTTTTCAATCGTGTTTTTGACCAATATTACGAAGCTCCATCTTGTGACTGTTAAACATTTTAAAAATTGAATTATGAAATTATCAGAAGTAAAAAAAGCGTTGACAAACCTAGAAGCGGTAACATTCCAATTGCCAGATGAAAGTTTTGTACCCGCACATTTTCACGTGACAGAAGTAGGTGCAATCACTAAAAACTTTATTGATTGTGGAGGCACTATCCGTACTGAAACTAAGGTGAATTTTCAATTATGGGAAGATGAAAAAGATATCGACCATAAATTGAAACCAGGAAAGCTATTGGATATTATTCAGCTTTCAGAGCGTGTTTTAGGATTAGAAGATGCCGAAATTGAAGTAGAATATCAAGAGCATACCATCGGTAAATATGACTTGGAGTTTAACGGCACCCATTTTTTATTGTTCAATACCCAAACCGATTGTTTGGCCAAAGATAAATGTGGCATACCTAGCCAAGAATCAGCCGAAAATGCAGCGGTAGTGAATGGCGAAAAAGTGACCGCTTGTGTTCCTGGAAATGGCTGTTGTTAAAATCAGATTGTCATGAATTTAGATTCTAGTATTGAAAACATTTTGCAATTGCCTATCCCCACTAACCGAAGGGAGATTTTACAGGTTTTGATAGATTATGTGCAACAGAAAAAAGATGCTGAATTACCCATCATCTTAAATTTTATCTGTACCCATAACTCGCGTAGAAGTCAATTTGCGCAGGTTTGGGCTGCAGTAGCTGCTCATGCGTTTGGAATAGAAACTACCTGTTTGTCGGGTGGGGTAGAAGTGACTGCTTTTAATGAAAATGCGGTGCAATCTTTAAGAGGTTTTGGATTCATGATTCATACCAACCAACCCGAAGATCACAATCCAAAATATGAGGTGGAATTTGCCTTAAATGCGGGTAAGTTGGTTATGTTTTCGAAGTTGTTTGATGATTCTGCGAATCAGGCGGAAAGGTTTGCTGCCGTAATGACTTGTGATCATGCAGATGAAAACTGTCCTTTTATTCCGGGGTCGGAACAACGAATATCGGTAAATTATGCCGACCCAAAAGAGTTTGATGGCACGCCCCAACAAACCGAAAAATACGATGAGCGTTCCGCGCAAATCGCATCAGAAATGTTTTACGTTTTTTCAAAAATTAAATAATGAGCGCACATAAAAAATTAAGTTTTTTAGACTCTTACCTCACTTTATGGATTTTTTTAGCCATGGCGGTTGGAGTAGCATTGGGGTTTTTCATTCCTTCGGTAGCCGATGGAATTAATAATATGAGTAGCGGCAGCACCAATATCCCGTTGGCCATTGGACTGATTTTAATGATGTACCCACCCTTGGCGAAAGTAAATTACAAGCTTTTACCATCTGTTTTGAAGGACGTGAAATTACTTTCAGTTTCGTTATTGATGAATTGGATAATTGGGCCGATATTGATGTTTGTTTTGGCCATTGTTTTCTTGCAAGACTATCCCCATTACATGGTGGGCGTGATTTTGATAGGCTTAGCACGATGCATCGCCATGGTGTTGGTGTGGAATGACTTAGCTGATGGTAGCGCAGAATATGGCGCGGCATTAGTAGCTTTAAATAGTATTTTTCAGGTGATTGGGTATAGCTTTTATGCATGGATATTTATCACCATTTTGCCACCGTATTTCGGCTTTGATGGCGCCATTGTAGATATTTCTATCAGTACCATTGCGCAGAGTGTGGCCATTTATTTAGGTATTCCTTTTTTATTAGGAATTTTAAGTCGCACCATTTTGGTAAACTTGAAAGGCGAAGAATGGTACAAAATGGTATTTATTCCCACTATTTCACCCATAACACTAATCGCGCTGCTGTTTACCATCGTATTAATGTTTTCCTTGAAAGGAGAATTAATCGTTCAAATTCCAATGGACGTGGTTCGAATTGCCATTCCATTACTCATTTATTTTGTGGTAATGTTTTTACTCAGCTTTTTTATGAGTAAGGCATTGGGCGCAGACTATGCCAAAAACACTTCGATTTCATTTACCGCTACGGGCAACAATTTTGAACTAGCCATCGCAGTGGCCATAGCTGTATTCGGATTAAACTCCGGAGAAGCATTTGCCGGAGTCATTGGCCCATTAGTCGAAGTGCCAGCCTTGATTATTTTGGTTAGATTGGCATTTTGGCTGAAGAAGAAGTATTATGTGTAACGTGTGGGTTTAATCTGATATTGCAATAATGATACACCAACTAGAAAACAATAATTTCTCCGTAAAAATTAACGGAATAGGTGCTGAACTGTGCAGTTTTATTGCCAAGAAAACGGGTGTAGAATATGTTTGGCAAGGTAACCCTACGTATTGGGGAAGTACAGCTCCCGTTTTATTTCCAATCATTGGTGCGCTTAAAGATGGCGTGTTTATTCATAATGCGCAAGAATTCGCGGTTCCCAAACATGGGTTTATTCGACATAATGAAAACTTACAGATTCATAGAAAATTAGACCATGAAATAACATTTTCATTGGCCTCCTCGGAGGAATTAAAAAAGAGTTACCCATTTGATTTTCAGTTTAACATTACATTTACTTTAAAGGATAATGTACTGGAAGTCTCTCATAAAGTGGTGAATACCGGTAAGGATGATTTGTGGTTTTCTTTAGGTGGCCATCCGGCTTTTAATTGCCCGCTATTACCGAATGAAAAGTACGATGATTACTACTTAGATTTCAATCAAGAAGTATCACTGTCCACCACCGTTTTATCAGCTAAGGGATTGCTAACCGATGAACACTTTGAGGTGATTTCAAAGGGACGTGAGTTGGGACTTAGCGAGGAACTTTTTGCAAATGACGCATTGATTTTTAAAGATATCGAATCAAAAAAAGTATCCTTAAAATCTAAAAACCATTCTCATGGTTTAGCGGTGTCGTTTACCGATTTTAAAAACTTGGGTGTCTGGGCAAAATACCGTGCACCATTCGTGTGTATTGAGCCATGGTTGGGCGTTACCGACCATCAAAATACAAATGGCGTTTTCATGGAAAAAGAAGGGATTATTGGTTTGCCGAAAGGGGAAAAATTTATGGCAAAATTTGAAATTGAAGTTTTTTAATCGAGATGTGCTGGAAAAACGGGACTAATTTCGGGCATTATTTTTTATTTGAAATAACAAAGTTGGAGTATTCAGAGTACCAACAAATTCCTTAACCTACCTTTGCAATCAAACAAAAAAAACATGGAGTTCAACTTAAAAGGAAACGAATTTATTCCGTTAAACGCATTGCTTAAAATGATGAATATTGCCGAATCTGGTGGACAAGCCAATATGTTTATTACCGATGGTGAGGTTACCGTAAACGGAGAAGTGGAAACCGCCAAACGTAAAAAAATGCGTGCAGGTGATGTGGTTGTTTGTTTGGGTCAAACCATTTCTGTAAAAGAATAAGGATTAATGGCTACACCGCTTCAATTATTCGACCCACAGGTGCTTAAAGATTTGGTGACCACCAAAATGTATTTCGGGAAATATAGTGGCACGTTAATTTGTGATGTGCCAGTGCATTACCTTGAATGGTTGGACCGTAAAGGGATGCCTCCCGGAAAAGCAGGAATGCTGCTATCCACTACTTTAGTAATAAAAAGCAATGGCTTGGAAGACATCCTGAGAGATTTAAAACGCAAATACGGAAATCGATAAAACGGCCATGCTTAACGCTCCATTCATTCAGCTAATTTGGCGGTCGATTTAGCATGGAGCATCACCTTAACTTTTAATAATACATAACTAGCCATCGCAAAAATTAAGGTCAGTATCATCAAGTTTTTTATTTGAGGAATTATATCCGTAACCGATGCTTGGTAAAGTAATAATTTGCGAAGCGCCTCCAAAAAATGCGTTAAAGGAATGGTGTTGGCAATGGATACGATAAAACCCGGCATTTGACTCAATGGCCACGTGAATCCGCTCAAAATAAAACTAGGCGTTGCAATCACCATTAAAATTTCCGTTGCTTTAAGTTGGTTTGGGACGGCAATACTTACCAAAATCCCCATGAAGGTTACGGAGAGTATTAATGCGGTGAGTAGCGCCATCATGGCCAATCCATTCGCATGGAATGGGATCTTAAACAAGGGAAACATTAACCGTAATAATACCAAAACGCCTATTCCCATAACCCAAAAAGGAAGTGCTTTGATAAACATGGCATTCCAAATATTTTTTGCTTTGGGCATGAAATCCGTGAAAAATGATTTTTCTTCAAATTCGCGCGCAAAACTCAAGGCTAAAGCGAGCATAAATACTTGTTGGATGATTACTCCCAAAACCCCTGGCCAAAGAAAGGTCATGTAATTGGCAGATGAATTAAAAAACCGAGCGTAGCTTACCCCAAATGCTTCAAATTTTGTAGCCGCAGTCACCGCAGGAATTCCTTGTTTCTTTAATCCTTCCATTTCTATTCCAGCGTTTAACGTGCCTAGGATTAATTGAATAGCCTTCGCAGAATAATTGGCGGTAAGAATATTAGCCGTATTAATTTCTACTACTACTTCTGGATGAAGGGTTTGAAGAATGTTGGCTTCAAATCTATTGGGTATGGTGACCACCGCATGGTACTCTTTGTCAATAATTCGTTTTCTAATTCCGTTTTGATTATACACTACTTCTGGCAGGAGCACCTTCGAATCATCCATCATATCTATCATTTGATGGCTGAGGGGAGTATTATCCAAATCGATAACTAAAATGGGTAAATGGTCCACTTTCCCTTTTTGATACACGCCCCCCAATAAGAGTCCATAGAGTAATGGCGCGCCTAAAAATATGGCCATTACTACCGAGTTTGAGCCGAAGTATCTAAACTCGCGTTTCAATAATTTAAACCAGTCTTTCATTTTATTTTTTTTGTAAAAGCACGGTGATATTTGCGTAAAGATGTTCTGCATCCTCCATGTTATTGGGAGTCACCTTTATTTCGTAGGTAGATTCGCCCAATTCATAATCAGGAAATGCGGAGGTAATATCTGCATAGCGCGTAAGTTGCTTGATGCGAGTAATTTTACCTGAAAAGGTCTCATTTGTAAAGGGTGATGTCACCTGTATTTCCTGTCCTGGTTTGTAGGAGTTTATCTTGCTTTCGGAAACGGTAAAACGGAAATAAGTACGATTTAATTGATAACCCGTAAAAATACCATAACCCGGTAAAGCTAACTCTCCTTCTTGGAGCGCAATGGTTTCAATATTCATGTGTTGTGGCGCAATTATGTAACGCTCGTTGTAGGCCACATCCGCTTCTTGTAGGGCTCCTTTTGCCCGGTCATACGTACCTAAAGCCATTCTTATTTTCTCGTTTCGTACGCCACTTTTGACTTCGTTGTATTTTGCTTTTACCCCTTCATACTGTGCTTTTGCCGCTTGGTAATTCATATACACTTCGTCATGTTTTTGAGGTGAAATCAGGCTGTCGCGATACATCGCATCTATTCGATGATACGATTTTTTAGCAAAGTCATATTGTTCGGTAACCGCATCTAGCTTGGCGCTAATTTGTGCCAATTGGTCAGAGGAAGCTCCGTTTAAAGCCAATTCATATTGCGCTTTTGCAGCCTCTACTGCACCCAAGGCTTGCGCGCGTTTTGCTTCAATTTCTGGAATGGCTAGAAGCGCTAAGGTGTCGCCCGGATTGACCATGTCACCTTCCGATACGTAATGGTGAATAATCCTTCCGGGATATTTGCTTACAATGGTTAATGCGTCTCGTTTCACTTTTCCTTTCAATTCGTGAATGGGAGAAGGATTGCTGCAGGATGCAACAACACTTAACAGAATAAATAGAAGTGATATATGTTTGAATTTCATGGTGTTTAGCTTTTATAACTTGTTGATTTGTAAATTGCCAGTGGCTTTTAATAATTCTAATGCGCTGTTCCTTTGGTTGCAAACGGTTTGATAATAAGCCACCGAAACAGTGGTGTAAACCGTTTGAGTTTCTAGGAAATCAGACAATTTAATGAGTCCGTTTTCATACTCTTTGAAACTAATTTCCAGGGAGTTTTTGGCAACTTCCATTTGACGTTTTTTGAGTGTTGCTTGGGCATTTAGATTTTGATATTGGGTAACCCAATTGGCGTAATTGAGTTCCAATAATTCCTGCACTTCTTCTTTTTTAATTTGGGTTTGTTCCATCTCAATTTTTGCTTTTTGCCTTTCCGTATGCGTATGGAGTCCGTCAAATAATTCCCATTTCACACCTACGCCTACCATGTTTACCGGATAAGCACTTAGTTCATTGATGCCTAAGTTTCCCATATTCCCGTTGGTCATTCCTAAATACTGATGTGATGCGAATGCTTGAATTTGAGGAAGGTATCCGCTAAATTCGGATTTGTACTTATACTTCGTGGCTTCGGTAGCCTCTTCTAGCGCCACTAATTCTGGACGGTCTAGAAATGTTTGACTAGCCTGACCGGTTTCTCGGGGTACTAATTGGACTTTCATCTTCAGTAGCACTTCTTTTTCTACCCCAGTAAGTTGGTACAGTTTAAGAATGAGTAACTCTTTGCTACCGTCATATTCTAGCTGTTTGGCATTAATTTCCAATTGTGCTAATTCTATTTTTTGGTATTCATGATGCGTAATTAACCCTTGTTCTAAGGCTTTTTTTGCCACCTTGGTTTCCTGTTTAAGTCTATTGATTTGTTGGTCCAATAAAACTTTGGTTTCAGCTAGCAATGCTAATTTGTCATAATACATGGCTACTTCCGAGATTAAATCAGCCTCTTCTTGTTTTCGAATTTGGCGCTGTGCCGCAATTTTGTGCGTCATTGCTTTCGATAAATAAGGCGCTTTCAAACCGGTAAACAACGTCCATTTAGCCGAAAGTTCTCCCATCCAAATGTTGCCATTAAAATCTATAGACTGGTCTATAGGTGGCACTGCGGTGGAAGTCGATGGAATTTGTATAGGCGGAAACCCCGGAATAATAGGGGGTAGGGTAATTCCCGGAATGGTAACTGGAAATTGTTGGGTGTTCAAATTAAACTGCCCCGCAGAATAAGCATAACTGCCCTTGGCTTCTAAAGTAGGAATATATACATGGTGAATGCTTTTTTTAATTTGTTCATTCTTTTTAATGTCTAAATCACTGTTTTGTAACCCGTGATTATGGTTTAAAGCCGCAAGGGCTAAGGTCTGTAAATTGACCGAATCGGTAGTGGTTTGCGCTTTGGTTGGAAGTGAAACTAGGAAGCACATGACCAATATGCTAATAGCGTGTTTGTTCATTTTTTTGTGTTTTAAATTTTTATGGAATCCCAACAGGCTTGTGAATAGTTGGAAATGGACAATTCTGCCAAATCAATTTGTTCGTACTTAGCCATCCGGACTAAAGAGGATATAGGACTATGCGTTAAAGCTAATAGGGCCGGATTAGGTAAGTTTTTGATTAACCCATTTTGGCGTGCCGAATTGAATATTTCTAAAACCGGTTCGAGTAATATTTGAGGACTCGTTTTTGATTTTTCTAAGATGTAGGGCGAGTAGGCAAACTGAGAAATAAATTCCGGTTTGCGCGTATCAGAAATGTACAATTGTAAAATGGCGTTCCAAATATTTAGAAAGTCCTGCTCAAATGGAACAGCCGGGTCGTGATGGTTTAAAACCACCTCATTTATTTCAGAAACGAGGCGAAGGTAAACCGCTTGAATCACTTCTTCCTTATTCGAAAAGTGATTATAGATACTCCCTGCAGCTACATTGGCGCTAGAGGCTATCATTTTTATACTGGTGCCATGAAACCCATACAGGGTGATTTGGTCTAATGCAGACTCAAGAATGGCCACGCGTTTGGCATTTAATTTTTCCTGTTGTACGGTACTTGTCTTTGATTTCATAATGCAAAGCTATATAAAATGAATGAACGTTCATTCATTTTATGAAATATAACAAGTTTTATTTTGATGATATTTTTACAGGCTAGCTTTTAAAGGAGGTAGGTTATTGTAAATGTGATGGTTATTGTTGATTGAATGGGAAATTGAAAATGTCTATTCCAATCAATAAAAGGACCTTATTTTTTGAAAAACTTAAATATTTCCGTTATCGGTGCTCGTAATTAAATCTAAAAAAAACGCGTGAAATGAAATTAACTTTCAATATGGGGTTGTTTAAACTTACGTAAAATCACACCACTTCAATGCCTTCTGAATGCTGCACAATATGCCCATCGCGTTCCAATTTCTTAATAATTCGACTAATAACTTCTCTGGCCGTACCCATTTCAGTGGCTATTTGTTTGTGGGTAATTTTAATGGTTTTCGTTCCTTTAACTTGCAATCGTTGTTTTAAAAAATTAACGATTCGCACATCCATTTTTTGGTTAATGAGATGGTCTATGGTATCAATCAATTCTGAGTATCGTTGGTCATACTGACGGTAAAAAAGAGTATTGAAATCAGGATACTGTTGAATCCATTTGTTAATCCCTTCACTAGGAATTAGGAGAACCTTGGTGTCTACCTCAGTAATAGCATAAACCTTACTTGGGGCATCATGCATACTTGCCGAAAACGACATGATGCAACTCTCATTTGGTTCGATGTAATACAGGAGCAAATCGCGCTCATCAAACTTTCTAAAAACTTTTATTACACCATCAATCACATAAGGAATCACTTTTACATATTGACCCTCACGCAATATTTCTGTGCCTTCCGGTATTTGGGTTAGCATCCCGTTTTCTTTGATATACTGCACTAATTCGGGACTGAAATAAAATGGAAGTTTAGACTTGATTTCGTTAAACTCGTTTGGAGAAATCATGGTGCGAATTTTTTGGTTTTGATTGAAGGGCTAAAGTACAAAAAGCGAATAAATTAATTACGTGTAATCACGTAATTCTGGTGTTCACCAAGCGGTTTACCAGTAATTTTCTGTGCCCATTTCTTGAACCGCTCTTTTCTTGAAAATGAGTTTCGAGATATATCATGGTCAAAATCCCATCCCTTTTCTTGAATGCGTTTTTGCATCACAGATGGGTGTTTGCCTTCAAATTTCCAAAGCGCTTTCACTTCAGAATAGTCAAATTCTTCGGCTTTTGCCACGTTTTGTTCTACCCAAGAGTCGCTGTGCCACAATTTGTGAAATGACTCCTGTTTGCGCTGCATGGCATCCGGACTTTTTACCCATCCGTAATGATGAATGTAGGCATCAATGTCGGCTACATTTAGCTTCTCTCCAGCTCCTTTTTTAAATCCCTGCGCATCGCCAAATGAATAAATTTCGGGGTTGTTTTTGATAATCCGAATTTCTTTTGGATACCATTTTATGGCATCTCCAATGTAATCGTATGAACCATAAAAATGGCGGTAATTAAAAAGGAGTCCATCCACTTTGGGGTCGTTCTCAAAATCATGCATGGCTTGACGAATATTACCGTAATAATCTTCGTGCATCACTTCATCTCCCTGAATGTAAATAGCCCAATCACTGTCTTTCGAAATGGCTTTGAAGGCTTTAGCCGTTTCTACCGCTAACACCCGTCCACCCTCGCGTAAGGAGTCATCCCAAACCGTTTCAATGACCCTGATTTTAGGGTCAATGGCCCGAACCAATTGAAGCGTTTCATCTTCCGAATTACCCACGGCCACCACCACTTCATCGCATAGCGGTAAAATAGACTGAATGGCTTCCAAAATGGGATAATCCAATTTTATGGCATTCCGTATAAATGTGAATCCGCTTACTTTCATTAATCTGTTATCAGCGTTTTTTCGACTTTTTTGTTTAATTACTTAACTAATCTAAACATTTTGTCCCATCTAAATTTCCCGTCAGATGAACTCAATTCAGGGTCGATACTTAACCATACAAATGAAGCCTTACCTACCACGTGATCTGCCGGAACAAATCCCCAAAAGCGTGAATCGGCTGAGTTATGACGGTTATCGCCCATTAACCAGTAGTAATTCATTTTGAAGGTATAGGAATGTGCTTCTTCGCCATTAATAAATATTTTACCGTCTTTTACCGCTAAAGTATTTCCTTCGTAAACTGCAATTGGTCGGCTGAATAATGGCAGGTTTTTTAATGTTAAATCAATCGTCATTCCTTCAGCTGGAATAACAAGCGGTCCAAAGTTATCTTCAGTCCAATTGTATTCACGCACATTTGGATAATACGGATATCGCGGACTAAAAATATGGTTGTCTTCCAAGTATTTCGTAAACGCTGGCCCGTAAGTGTTTTTGGTAACTAATTTGTCAATAAAACTAAATCCATCTTTTTTGTTTATCGAACGTTTAATCGATACCACATTCGCGGTTGCCTTTAGTTTGTCGCGATTGGCTGCCGTAAGCGAAATGCGGAATAGCGTACTTTCTTGATTAAGCTGAATGGCTTCCGTAAGATTTACTTCGTATTCTTTTTTGAAAAGCATCCTCGTTTTATTATTCATCACCACCGGTTTTTTGAATTGAATAAAATAAGCATATTGCATTTCATCTGCCATAAAAGCTTTCTTACCATCTATATGTAAGATTCCATCAATAACTTCAATCTCGTCTCCAGGTATTCCTACACATCTTTTAATGTAGTTTTCACGTTTATCTACCGGACGAATAGTCAAATTTCGTTGTGCTAAAATTCGCTTACGCGCAATGGCCTTGTATTGTTCATCCGTTTTTAGTTCTTTATTGCTAGAAAAATCGTTGTACAACATATTAAAAGCGTCTTCTCTAATCATAGAGTTAAAACTTTTATTGGCTTGGTACTCCACATCCACGGTATCTCCCTCTGGGAAATTAAATACCACCACATCATTTCTTTCAATGTGGCTATATCCAGGAATTCTGTAAAATGGTAATTCCAACCACGTTAAATAGGCAGGAATGGTGTTGTTCGTGAGCGGTAAAGAATGATGCGCAAATGGAAATGCTAAAGGAGTCAACGGAACTTTTGGTCCATAGGCTAGTTTGTCTACAAAAAGGTAATCTCCAATGAGCAACGATTTTTCCATCGAACCGGTTGGAATTGTAAATGCTTCAAACGTATACGTACGGATAATACTGGCCGCTACTACGGCAAACAAAATAGCATCACGCCATTCCATTGCCGTGGTTTTTGGATGCTTTACTCGGTCAATTTGACCAATGTATTTTGGATTGTCTGTAAACGCCCAATAAGGCAAATAAATGAATGGAACAATTCCACCTAACAGCACATCTTTCGCATCGCGGTAACCAAAAACGGTTCCCATATTCACCGTCATTATCATTAACAAAAGCACATTTGGCCCAGGAATGAGTAGTAAAATTAACCACCACCATGGCTTCTCAATAATTTTCAACCAAATGTAGAGGTTATAAAATGGAATAAATGCATGCCAATTCGTGTATCCAGCTTTTGGAAATAGTTGGTAAAGCCCAACAAAAATGGCAGTTAACAGTATGAATGTGATTATTATAGACATGTAATAATTTTTGTGTTATTGGGCGCTAAAGTAGTGTAAATATTGGATTGTGAGTAAAATCGATTATGGGATATTTTTCTAACAAATGTTAAGCCTCGTATGAATGGAAAATGATAGGTATAATCGGGTGGAACGGGCTATTAAATGGCCATTAAATTTTCGTTTAATTAACCTAATAAATCTTCCATTCCGTAAATTCCAGATTTTCCCAACATAAATTCAGCCGCTAATATGGAGCCCATTGCAAAACCTTCTCTCCCTTTTGCTTCGTGACTAATTTGAAGCGTGTCAATTTGGTTTTCGTAGGTCACAATGTGGGTACCCGGAGTATCTGCTATTCTTTTCGCCTCAATTCCAATTTCAGCATTACTCGGATTTTCCGATTCAATCCATCCCGTTTTACGCGAAACGTTTTCAATAATTTGATGGGCAATTGTGAGCGCTGTACCACTTGGAGAATCTAACTTTTGGGTATGATGAATTTCTTCCATCCGTACCTCGTAGCTCGGTTGGCCATCCATTAATTTGGCTAGCAATTGATTTACCTTAAAGAAAATGTTGACCCCAATACTAAAATTGGACGCATAGAAAAGTCCGCCATTTACGGCATTGCACTGTTGGGTTACCGCATCTAATTGGTCCATCCATCCGGTGGTGCCTACTACCACCGGAATACCAGCGGCAAAACATTTTTGGATATTGGATACTGCTGCTTTTGGTACGGAAAACTCAATGGCTACATCTGCTTTTTTAAGCACTTCAGGAGCAAAATCAGCTTCTTGAGAAGTAATCTTCACGGTAACTTGATGACCTCTTTCTACGGCAATTTTCTCAATTACCTTTCCCATTTTACCGTAACCAATTATCGCAATATTCATTTGTGCTTTTTTATTACTCGTATTTAAATACTTACTTCAGTTTTAAGCAAAGTGTTACTCCGTAGGTAGGCGCTGGGTTAGATAGGTTTGGAATAGCATTGGGGTTGAGGTTTAAACTCAAATCATCCGATACATCAAAACTCATTAATTGGGCATCTACATTGGCGTCCAGAATTTGAAGTAAATAGATAACCCCTGCTGCAATGTAGGCGGTTTCCATCGATTGCTTATACGAACTTTTAATGTCTTCCAAACTCTGTACGGTAGCCGAAGGAAAATCATCCTCTAGGTCGGGATCTAGCCTCCTTAAATATTGGTCTTTCCAAAAATGGTATTTATCTCGATTAACTTGACTTACCACAATGGCGGTACCAACTCCCACCCAAATAACAGGGATTTTCCAGTATTTTTTGTTGTAGAACTGACCTGCACCAGGCAAAAATGTGGACATTAAGGTAGCTTTTTTAGGCGAATGTTCCAACGCCAAATCTTCATGTTTTATCACATGTTGTTCCCCCTCCAAAATATGAGCCGAATCGGATAATACCTTTTGCGCATGCCCCATAAATGGCGCAACAAAAAATATAACAATCACGATAATAAAACTACGTATCCACATGAACGCGAAAGTACTAGAATAAGTTAGATGACGAAAAAAAGAAATATTTTGTTTTGGTTTTTTAAGACTTTAAAAAGTAACCGTTAAGGCATCAATAAATCCAAAACCCGTGATAAATCAGAATTATTCTTGAAGTTTATCGTGATTTTGCCTTTACCCGAAGAATCTTTTTTAATATCCACCGGATTTCTAACAATGCGTTTAAGCTCCAAAAAGTTACTTTGTTGTTCAAAAGTAAGGTCTGCTTTTTTAAGTGAATCAGTCGTTTTTTTAGAAACCTTATCCGCTTTGACTAATTGCTCTACCTGGCGAACATTTAAACCTAATTTGAGAATTCGATTAAAAATTCCTAATTGTATTTCTTCTGTTTTGGCAGAAAGTAGGGCACGTGCATGCCCCATACTTATAGCGCCACTGCGTACGGCCAATTGAATTTCGGCAGGTAGGTTTAATAGTCGTAAGAAATTGGTTACCGTAGATCTATTCTTACTCACTTTTTGTGCTAACACTTCTTGGGTAATGGAAAGTTCGTCTAGCATACGTTGGTATGAAATTGCTATTTCCATCGCATCTAAATCTTCCCGTTGAATGTTTTCAATAAGGGCTAATTCAAGTACCTCCTCATCGTTAACATTTCTAATATATACCGGAATAGTCTGAAGTCCTGCTTGTGAACTTGCACGCCATCTTCGTTCTCCAGAAATAATTTGATATTCGCTAGGATTTATTTTTCTAACCGTAATGGGTTGAACCAATCCGTGTTGTTTTATCGAATTAGCTAATTCAAGTAATGCATCTTCCTCAAAGTTTCTACGTGGTTGATTCGGATTTGGTTTTATTTGAGAAAGAGAAATTTCAGAAATTCCTGTGCTTGTACTACGAATGGATAAACTACTTGGAGCCTCCATTTCTGCATCGCTTAACAAAGCGCTTAAACCTCTTCCTAGTGCTTGTTTCTTAGCCATTTACCGCAATTATTTTGTCTTCTTGCTTAATTTGGGTTAGATTGTTTTTTTGTAAAATTTCTCTAGCCAAATTTAAATAGTTTACCGCTCCTTTTGAACTTGCATCATGTGAAATAATACTTTCTCCGTGACTTGGTGCTTCGCCTAGTCGGGTGTTGCGGTGAATTACCGTGTCAAAAACCAATTGGTGAAAATGGGTTTTTAACTCATCGGCCACTTGATTCGCTAATCTTAATCGTTGATCATACATCGTCAAGAGCATTCCTTCGATGCTCAAATCTGGATTTAAGCGCGTTTGTACAATCTTGATGGTATTTAATAGTTTTCCTAACCCTTCCAATGCAAAATACTCACATTGAATAGGTACAATTACACTATCTGCCGCGGTTAATGAGTTTACCGTAATTAATCCTAATGATGGGGAACAATCAATGATAATAAACTCATAATCATCCACGATATCAGCCAATGCTTTTTTCATCATGTGCTCACGCTGGGGCAGGTTGATTAACTCAATTTCAGCTCCAACCAAATCAATGTGTGCAGGAATAATATCTAAGTTTGGGCTTTGGGTAGTTAAAATAATATCTTTCGCACTTACCCCATTCACGATACATTCGTAAATACTTGTTTTAATATTTCGTGGATCAAACCCAAGGCCTGATGTAGTATTTGCTTGTGGATCGGCATCAATAATCAAAGTCTTTTTATCTAAGGCACCAAAACTTGCTCCTAAGTTGATGGCAGTGGTTGTTTTTCCAACTCCACCCTTTTGATTTGCTATCGCTATTATTTTTCCCATTAATTTTTTCTAAACTATTTATTCCAAAATGTCATCCATAAAATCGTTAATAATTTGATTTTATGACCTTTCTTTGAATTTTGAATACATAAACGTAATTGTTGTAAAAGTAGTGTGATTTTTTACAAGTTTTGGGGGGAGTATTCATCAAATTTTAAACAATTTTAAAAGCATCACATGATTACAGTAATTTCCGGTACAATTCGTCCAAATAATAAAACAAGTTTGGTCGCCAAACATTATGTAAATGTATTGAAAAGTAAAGGTCAAGAAGTTGAATTTCTGAACATAGAAGACTTACCCAAAGACTTCGTTTTTAACAATGATACTATGGGAACTAAGAACCCTGAGTTTTCTCATTTTGTTGAAAAATATATTATTCCAGCAGATAAATACGTAATATTAACACCCGAATATAATGGGAGCTTTCCGGGAGCACTCAAAGCCTTTTTTGATGGCGTATCGCCCGATGATTTTAGAGAGAAAAAGGTTGCCTTAGTGGGTGTAGCAGCTGGTAGGTCGGGTAATGCTCGTGGAATGGACCAATTGGTCAGCATTTATAATTACACCAATATGCCCGTTCTTCCGTATAAAGTGACAATGCCAGCCATTTATGCTTTAATGAATGAGGAAGGAGTGATTACCGATGAAAAAATGGCGGAAACCATTGAAAAGCAAATCGACCAATTTATAGCATTTTAAATTTTTTTGTATCAAGGAGCGTTGGTGTGAAAATGGCAAATTTGCTCCTTGATATATTCTAATTGTCAAGTACCGTACATTGTTTAAATCCATTACCCCTTATTTTTGTATCAAATCAATGATATGAAATCAAAACTTACATTACTATTTTCAGTATTTATTATCGGACTATCTCAGGCGCAAGAGGTGCCTCGAAAAATTGTGGTCGAACATTTTACAAATTCTCGGTGTTCCACCTGTGCATCTAGAAACCCCGGTTTTTATGCTAATTACTTGATGCAAAACAAAGGAAATATGATGCATTTAGCCATTCACCCTAGTTCGCCTTATGCTACCTGTGTTTTTAACAAGCACGATGTGGCCGCTAATGATGGAAGAACACGCTATTATCAAGTATATGGATCCACCCCTAAATTGGTTATTAATGGAAAACTAGTTTCCAGTAGTGTCAGTTTTACTTCTCCCAGTATTTTTACTCCGTACCTGGGATTGACTTCACCTATTAAGTTAGAAATGAGTCAGCAAAAATTTGGCAATGACTCCATACGATTAAGAGTGGTTATCAAAACGGTGGCTACGCATTCATTAGCTACGCAAAATCTGTATTTAGTATTAGCCGAAGACACCATTTTTTACAATGCGCCAAATGGCGAAAATGAACATTACGATGTGTTTAGACGTTCGTTAAGTGGCAACGCGGGGATGAATGTTACCGTGTCTCCAACCGTAGGCGATTCGGTGGTAATTACACGTACTACCGCAACGCATTCTGCTTGGGATTTTAATCGAATTTATGGAATGGCAATTTTAGAAGACGCAAATACCAAAGAGGTTACCCAATCGGAACGATTAAATGCCTCCGATAATATGAGTGTAGTGACCGGTATAACCAATGTTCAGACAAATGTGTCGGTTAGGATTTTTCCTAATCCAGTGACGAATAAATTAACTATTCAAACGGATTATAAAGGTTCGTCAACCTATAAAATTATTTCTTTAGCAGGCAATGTCGTGCTAAATGGAACATTTACCAATGCCGAAATATTAGATGTTTCCAACCTTACACATGGGGTCTATTTTGTGCAAGTATCCAATCAAAATGGAACACAAATACAGAAAATGGTCAAAACAGAATAAAATCGAATAAGTTTGATTGAAAATCGGGTTAAAGAGAATTTAAAAAGCTCTTTCTCCCGATTTTTTTTGTGATAAAATCTTTCCATCATCCATTTGGTCGCAATTAAAAAACCTTCCCAAAGTTAAAAGCAGAGCCGAAAGAAACTTCACCAAAGTTAAAATCAGAGCTTAACGAAACTTTGCCAAAGTTAAACGCAGAGCCGAAAGAAACTTTGCCAAAGTTAAGCGCGGAGCTTAACGTACTTTGGCAAAGTTGACCCGAGTTTTAAAATTGAATTTCCATTTCCAGAAATCGATTAGGTTAAAAGAAAGAAAACTTCACCAAAGTTAAAAGCAAAGCTTAACGTACTTTCCCAAAGTTCCCCTGAAAACCAGCCAAATTGAATCCAATTTTCAAAAACCAAACCCCTCATCATTTATCCAATAACAATAATTAAAAA
>TARA_R110002050_G_scaffold255741_1_pt1 | contig 49243 bp, 48 predicted proteins | sample TARA_R110002050 | Tara Oceans TARA_R110002050 (sample SAMEA4396988) | marine metagenome | biome: Polar Biome; feature: [DCM] deep chlorophyll maximum layer (ENVO:01000326); material: water (ENVO:00002006), including particulate matter (ENVO:01000060) such as... | depth 25 m
AGCCTGTGCCGGATTGTCTTGAGCAACGATCCATAAGCAGGATCACCGAACGCAGTGAGGTAATCCTCAACGTACAACCAGAACCAATGCGTAGCGCCGTCAGGAGCTAAAGCGTTGGAAAACAAAAAAGACGCACAGGCGGGAGCCTGTGCCGGATTGTCTTGAGCAACGATTCATAAGCAGGATCAGCGAACGCAGTGAGGTAATCCTCTACATACAGTCAGGACCAATGCGTAGCGCCGCCAGGAGCTAAAGGGATCATGGATCGCTAAGGTTCAAGGAAAGGGATCTTCAAACTGTTTGGGTTATTTTTTATCAGATAAGTGCATAAAATATTCAATCGCAGAGATATTGTAACTCGACATAATAAAGCAAAGACTATTTACTTTGAGTTTTGCTTAAGAACAGTTGGGTTTTAAAGATATATAATCGTTTTTCATTCATTCTATTATTTTTATATCTACCGATGTTCTGCTTTGCCACCCTGTTTCATCGATTACCGAAAAGGAACAATGGTAATCCCCGGTATCAATATTGTGGGGTATCGTTAGGCTGATACCAATTTCATAGTTGGTCAACCCGCCTTCTATAGAATAATTTTCTATAAAAATCCATGGGTTTGCAGCTTTTTTTTTAGGGTCCAGACCGCACTCTCCATCTTGATCATCATGGGTGTGATGGTCAAAATTGTGATGGATATCCAGACTATAAGAGGCCAATTCCGCATTATCAGAGACCATCGCCTTAAAGGAATAGGTCTCCCCTCTTACAAGTTGTGAACAGGCTTGGGGAAACCCTTCATCATAATTGATGTCGATGGTTGGTTTTTGTTCATCCTTATCTGCATTGTCATCGGTGGTACAGGAGCTGACTACCAGGATAAGTATCGCGATGTAAAAATATTTTGTTGAAAATCCCATAATGTAAATTTTAAACCGCATGACATCAATGTGTACATGTCATGCGGTATTGTTATAATATTATTATGCGGTAACGTCTATATGATCTTCGTACTCAAAGATATTCCCGTCTTCATCCTCAATGGTAAAAGTAACATGGTATTCGCCAGCTGGAGCTGTTGCGGGAACGTCGATATGTTTATGGAATTCCGCTTCGGTCTCTTCGTGGAAACCATCCTCAAAAACTTCTTCATAGTCCCACTCTACTTCCCCGTCACCTATTGCAAGTCCATGGGCATGGATATCTACGCTTATATTATGTATACCATTAACCGCAGCAATCATATATTCAACATGAAAATCACTTCCTCTTGCCACTGTTTCATCCATATCAAAATCACTAATAGCGATAGGATCCAAGATGTCCAGATGTCCCTCAACCTCTGTGCTATTTCCAAGTTCATCGGTTACCGTTAATAAAATATGGTATTCACCTGCCGGAATGTTGGATGGAATATCGATATGTTCATGAAAGGTTGGGTTGATGACAAGATAAGAGGCATCTGTCCAAGTCAGTTCATATTCCCATTCCACTTCACCTTCGCCGACCACAAGATCATGGGCATGTATGTCTATGGAAATACTACTAACGATTCCTTCTGCGTTTATTGCCGCTTCCAGATGAAGGTCGGACCCCTTGTAGGCAAATGGTTCTGTGGAATGATCGCTTCCTTCTCCAAATTCGAAATCGGTAATTACTGGGGCCGCTGCATTGGTAGCACCGTCGTCATCACTACTACAAGACTGTAAAAAGAGTCCTAAAAAGGTGACAATGGCCAAAAATTTAAAATTTGATTTCAATGTGTTTGTTTTCATGTGTTTGATTTTAATTGTTATTAATTTATTTATGTTTACTATTTATTAAAAAGGTATTGTTACTGAGATGGATAGGTTTCTGCCAGGTTCTGGGACATCTATCAACCGGTAAAAACTGGTATGGTCATAAAAGTGTGTGTTCAACACATTGTTTAGTTTTACCCGCACGTCAAAAGGCTTGGCGCTTTTAAAAAGGTTCATTTGAGCTGTAAAGGACATGTTGAGCACCTGATATCCCTCCGTTACTTCTTCGGGAGGTACTATTTCATTTTGTGCTGCCGTAATCCTATAGTCCGCTCTTACTTGAGGTTTTCCAAGAAAGAGAAAGTCCTTGAATTGATAACTGGCCGAGAACAGTCCAGCCAATGGGGGTGAAAACGGAAGTGTAAAGCCCTGCTTGGGTCCACTTGTTTGCCTGGAATAAACGTACTCTGCAGAAGCATCCAATTGTAGATTCTTTAATAAAGTGGTACTTGCCCTGATCTCTCCTCCGGCCCTAAACACCTTGCTCTGAGTGTACTCATAAATCTGTAGGGTTTCATAATAATTGGAAGTTGGATTTAGGTAGATGAAATTCTCAAAAAAAATTACAAAGGGACTGGCTCCAAAACTAAATGAAGTAGTGGTATGGTCTATATCAAGATCCAATTGATAAGAGGATTCAGGGTCAAGATCAAGATTTCCCCTTTCGTACCGATACATATGATAATTTACGCCGTCCGAGGCCAGTTCGTTGGCCAAAGGCATTCTAAAGCTTTTTCCTAAATTGACTTTATAGGTAGTATTTTTATGTATGTAACTTATCCCAAGGGAAGCACTGATATTGCCGAAATCCAAGGTTTTGTTTTTGGCCCTTTGAAGATAGATGTAGGATGTTGATCCATCACTGTTGTTCACTGTTGAGGAATACCAGTCATAATGGGATTTACTTTCCAGCGCCCCATAGTCATAACGCAAGCCTCCTAATAAATGGAGATCTTGATGAACCTCGAATTGGTCATAGGCAAAAGCTCCAATGGTAAAACGGTTATATGCAGGAATCAAAAAGCCCCATCCCCCTATGTTATTGTCTTGATATTCCAAATTTACACCTGCTGCAACATCATGTCTTTGATAGGGGCTAAAGGAATCCTTAATATTTAGGGTGTAGGTATTTTTATCAAATATCCGTTCCTTGCTATCTGGTGGCATTGGCATATATCCGTGTGGAACAGGTTCTGATAGTTCCTCCCTGTGGTTGTTTTGATATCCCAGGTCCAGTTGAAGGGTATGGTTTCCAATACCTACGGTGGTATTGTTGGTAATTTTAAAATGGTTTACCTTATGATAGGGTAAATCGATATCCCTGTTGGAACTATCGTAATCAATGCTGGAACTTCTGACCTCCAAGCCATGGGCATTGGCAAAAAAACCATTTTTGGCATTTACATTGCTAAAATTGGTTTCAGACTTTATGTTGCCTGAAATAAAACCGATTCCCAAGCTGGCATCAGCTTCCTTCCCGGCTGTATTCCTCAAGTTATTGTCATGCAGTTCAAAAATGTAATTCTCATAATTGATTCTATCCGCTGGCACTTTGTAATCGCCATAATCCCTATACGTTAATCGCCCGCGATAAAACCACTTGTTTTTACGCCCTTGTATGCCTGTTGAAACCCCCAAAAGATCATTATTGGTTTCTCCTAACATGTTTACCTCTCCCTTAAACGAATTTTTACCTGGCAATTTCGAAGCCTGAATATCTACCACCCCCGAAATGGCATCGGAACCATATTGCAATGAGGCGGGACCCTTTATAATCTTTACGGATTCGACCCCGTATTGGTCAATTTCCAAGCCATGGTCATTGCCCCACTGTTGGGCCTCGTGTTTTATACTGTTCTGTACTACGACTACCCTATTGAACCCCAAGCCCCTGATTACCGGTTTAGATTGCCCAGAACCAATATTGATGGTGCTTACGCCGGGTATATTTTTTAAAGTCTGCATCAAACTGTTTTCCCTGTTGTTTTCCAGGAAATCTTTAGAGACGGTGTGCGATACAGTAACCAGTTCTTGGGCCTCCCTTTTATGGGTTTTACCATTGACTTCCACATCTTGAAGCTCGGTGACAGACTCCCTTAAGTAGACCTTTAAGGTGTCCATTTTTGGTCCTACCCTAATAGATACTGTTTCGGACGAGTAACCAATATGGGATATAGTTATGGAGTAGGTACCCTCAACTACATTTTTTATGGTAAATGTCCCGGTTGAAGAGGAAGTTGAAAAAAGGCCATTACCAAAAATATTAGCGCCTTCTATAGGCTGTAAAGTGTTGGCATTTACAACGGATCCTTTTATTTGGAAAGAATCCTGTGCAAACGTTATGGAGATTAGGCTAAAATATAGCCATACCCCCAGCATTTTATGGATCATGATTTAATTACTATAAGTTTGAACAATTGCCCCAGGGAGAGGGGCATTACAAAACCTATACCACTAATCCTATATGGAAATTGATAACTCTGTCTTGGTTTTTAGCCGCTAGCCAAAAGACCTTGAAGCCTACGATTGCTAATTGCAAAAAACGATTATGTGCAATAACCTATATACTATTCTCCGTCACGAAAAAGGTATAGCAATAATGCATTGGAATTATCCAGGATATCCAGAAAGAAATAAGTGCAAGGGAAACTTAAAGTAAAGAGGGGGGAGGTCGTGAAAAGAGCTGGTCGGTAGCAATAGTACTTGAAACAACAAAATCGTAATGTTCAGAATTCTCTAATTGAGGAATGGATTCTGTGTTTTTAATCCCATATTCCGGTATATCTGCTGAAATTGCCGGAGTTAAATTATTAGAAACGGCATGGTCACAAATGTAACAATGCAATGCATGCTCCTTATCGTCTGTATGGGAAAGCACATGGAGCCCCGCCATTTTCATCGAAAGGAAAAGAGCAAGGAACAGAATGCTGATACAATTTTTTAGACGACTATTTTTCATCAATAGCAAACATAGTAAATTAAAAAAATTACGGTGTTAAAATAATCTTAACAAAATTTAATGTTTATGATTTACCCTGTATCTGAGTATTTTCCAGTTATGATAGTGGGCCAGGGAGACTAACAAGGCACCTATTATTGTATTAGCTATTTCCCATGTTTCTGTAAGTTGGAGCCTTCCCAAACCAATAAATAGAAACCCCAGAATAGCAAACCGCAAGGGTCTCCGTATACCGTGAACTTTGTAATAACTGGGCCATAAAGAAGCTAGAACCAAGACAAAGCCTAGGCCAATAAATGCCTTTTCTATAATTGGGTTGGCCAAAAAATGGATACTTCCAAAAGTGGTAGATGAAAGTATTATAGGGATAGTGGCGCAATGTATTCCACAAATAAGGGAGCTTGTAAGGGCTATAAGGTCTAATGTACTGTTCCTAATTTTCATTATTTAAGTTGTGGGTTTAGACTTTTTGTTTTCTGGCAGACGATGAAGAAGAATGGTTGGTCTTCATTGATCTCTATTATTTCACAAAGACCTACCACACCAAATTCGTCCTCTACAGATTTCTCGTCGTAATAAAATACTTGGGCGCCTTCGTGAAACTCATAGCGATCTGTGCCAATATGTTTTCCCTTTCCAAAATTTGGGGCTTTTTTTGTTATGGCCGTAAAAATCATATAACCATTTTCCGATAGTTGGTTATAGCAATCCAGGATTAGTTTCTCTCTCTCTTTTTTGGTAAATAAGTGAACCAGTGCATAACAAAAAATTCCTTCATAAATTTTGGAATCAAATGGCATATCGGTCACGGAACCGTGGTATATGGTCATATTGGTTCCATAATGCTTTCTAGCCAATTCTATAGCGGTTTTGGAAATCTCTATACCCGTCACCTCAAATCCATTGTCTTTGAATAGTCGTGCGTTCCGTCCATAGCCAATACCTGGAACAAGAATGTTTTTTATACTTTTGTCAAGGAAAAAGTCTTTTGCCAATAGGGCTGATTGGGCAGGTTTTAATCCCCACATTTCCTGTTTTTCCTTAAAGTTTGATTCCCAAAATTCTGTCATATCACTGTCTGTTTCCTGCATAGTCTATCTTCTAGAATTTCACATTCAAAGCCAAGGGTATTGACTTCTTTTGTAAAAGTTTCTGCCAAAACCGTATTGCCTTCAACCCTTAGTATGCTATGATCGCAAGGGTAATTGATGATTGTTCGTTCCATATCAAAACTAATTTTCAAGCCTAAGAATTTATTTTCAAGCACGCTTATAATTTCATCAGCTTGATGTTTGTTAGGGATATTTGTAGTGAAAACTTCAACCATAATTAAATTTGTTTAAAATTGTTCGTCCGATAATTCTTTATTGACCATGGCGCCCGCAATATTTCCTGTTGCTACAGCGAAGGCTACCGAACGCATGGGACTGGAATTATCTCCACAGGCGAAAACACCATCAGCAGTGGTTTGCTGAAGAAAATCTACTTTGATATGACCCTGTTCCGTTAATTTGCACCCTAGGTCAAAAGAGATGGAAGTATACTGTTCAAATGGAATTGCTGCATAGGCTGCAAGGAAACTTTCTTTACTACCATCTTTGAAAACTATTTTTTGGATATGACCCTTTTCATGTTCTATTTCCATTATTTCCTTTTCTATTATTTTAATATTGTTCTCTTTGAGCTTTTTTAATTGCGATTCTCCAAAATCCATTTTACCATTGGTCAAGATGGTCAAATTATCGGTAAGGTTATGAATTAAAGGTGCCATATGAAAAGCTCTTTCACCATTGGTGATAAGGGCTGTTTTTACCGCTTTATGCTCATAACCGTGGCAATAGGGGCAGTGTATTACAGAAATTCCCCAGCATGCTGAGAATCCTTTGATGTTTGGCATTATGTCCTTAATTCCGGTGGCAAGAATTATTTTTTTTGCTGTAAATGCCTTGCCGGTTTCTGTTTTAATTTCAAAACCTACAGGTATCTTTCGTCCATGTACGGCCAGGTCATTTAAGAAAGAAACGGTGTTGTATTGTTCAACCTGGTGTTTGGCTATGTTGGAAATTTCTTTTGGTGTCTTGCCATCTTGTGTCAAGAAATTATGGGAATGTGGTGTTTGGCTATTACAGGGTTTTCCACTATCGATTATTAGCACATTTCGTAAAGAGCGGCCTAATGCCATGGCTGCTGAAAGCCCTGCATAACTCCCGCCAATAATAATCACTTCAAAAGTTCTATTTTCTTTCATAACGTTAATGTTGGCTTTTGTAAAACTGGTAAATGAACTAAGTAAAGTAATGGACAGAGCGGCTAGACTTCCTTGCTTGATTACTTCTCTTCTAATCATCCAAATTATTTTAAATGCGAATGTATCGCATTAAATTAATTGCAAATATATCTTTATTTCGTAATATTGCAATACTATCGCAATAAATAATTGCGAATTAATCGCATTAATTTGAAAAAAAGAAGGAACACACCCACTAAAGAAGCTGTTTTAGAGGTCTTGGCCACGACAGGGAGAGCAATGAGTCAAGATGCCATTGAGAAAAAGATAGACATTGATATTGACAGGGCTACCATCTATCGTGTTCTGAACCGCTTTTGTGAAGATGGGGTTTTACATAAGGTTGTTGCCGAAAATGGTAAACAGTATTTTGCCTTATGTATGAAATGTGATGAAAATAAAAGGCCAATGCATCATTTTCATTTTAGGTGTATAAAATGTGAAACGATAGAGTGCCTTCCAGTAGAAGTAAATTTTTCAATTCCAGATGATTACTTGGTTGAAAATGTAAATTGTGTTTTAACTGGAACCTGTAAGGAATGTTCATTTAATTAGAAGCAATGCTGGTTGCATGCCCAAGTTTGTTTATCAAAAACTCAGGCTATGATTACAATATTTAACTTCGTCTTTTAGGCTTAATTTCAGTGTTGTGATCATTCAGGTAATTTTAAAGTTATCAGGTTTAAAGTTCTTGCCACGATGCTAATTGCGGCGGTTACTATTTGCTTTGTACAATTCATCACTTTTAAACCAGCCCTATTTTGATCCTAAAGAAACCTTATGGTTGAAATTGATATTTTTCATACTTTAGAATTATGAAAATGAGTGTTATTTTAGTTTTGTTCTACACATTTAGTGTTTGCGTTTATTCACAGGACAAAGAATTTAAAGGTTGGCTACCAGCAGAAATTAGTTACTATAATAACCTCAAAGGGTTGGCTGAATATGTAAATGGGAAGTCTGATGTTAATATTGACCAGGACTCCATTATTCACAAATTCCTAAAAATTGAGGAAGCATCTAGAGATTCAGTTAACAAGAATACGGTTTACAGTATTGAGTATAGGAATGGTGTTTTTACATCTTTTGTTAATAAAATCAATAGTCATGGGCTGGATAACCTGGATGCCAAGCCACTCCGATTCTATAAGGAAAACGATTCATTATACCGTCCATTTGTTTCGGCCTTAAAAGAAGTAGCTCCCAATGTAATGGTATACTATAGGAAGGAATGTCCCGAAAAACCTTTGGGAACACTATTGTTCGACAACGAAACCCATAAATTAATATCATGGGTTTTACTGCAAGGTGCTGGTGCATCGTATTTCTTTTGAGTTATTTGATGAAAAGTCATTAAGAAGTAAACTACCTCGGGGTAAGCCCGCGAGGCATTCGTAGGAAACGAACTTTAATTTTCGAGGCAAGCCTCGGGGTATTATAACCTTTGGCGGTGCCAATAAAGAACAAGCCACAAGGCTAGAGACTAATTTAGTGTAAAGTCCGATCTATAACTTGTGTAAGCTATGGTTATTAAAGAACATTCCGTTTATAAAGAAACATTATTGATTCTTTAAACTGACGAGTCAAATTTTATGAAGGAATATTATGCTGAATATAACCGATAGTCATAATAGAAACCCATGCGAAATCTCATTTTGTCAGCACTCTCAATTATCATTACAAGTTATGACTTACAAAACGGCCAACTACTGATGCATTCCCTGTTATAGTTTTTTTCTTGGGATAATTAGTGATGGTAATACTGCCATCAGTTAAATAACCTATAATCAAAATGGAAATTCATAAGATGGTGACCATTGAGCGCTTTCCGACTTAAATATACGCTCTCTAAATGGCGAAGGAATATAAAAGGGAACGGATGGTACCAATACATTTTCAATATAATCCTGATAGGAATTAAAGGTAGAATAATTTTCTGCGGCGCCTTGTTTTACTTCAAAAGCTTTACTTGCAAAAATTTTAGTAACCGCCTCAGGAAATAACCCTTCAGGTATTACAGGTATGGTCGGATTTGTATTTTGACCATCAAAAATGAATTCCAATTGAACCGAAGGATTTTCGGGAGTAATTAATCCAGCACCAGAACTTATTCCAACTAGACGAAGTCGACCAACTTCAAAATCAGGTAACCCAGAAAAGCTTAATTGTTGATTGTTGAAATTGTAATCAACAGTTGAATTGGGTACTGTAACCGTAGCTGGTATAGTGCCAGAACCTTCGAAAGTATAATTTAACAACTGACCCCAATAGGTGGTGTGTTCAAATATGTCAGGAAAAATGTATTGTTTGGTATACGAAGTACTTGACTGGATGTAATCAGCATAGAGTAAATGACCGCTTCTAGCACGATACATATCTTCATTCTCGTATCCTGTGATTTTCACTAACGGTCTTTGGAATCTTTTATTTAAATCAAAAGTTTTTGTAAGAACATTAGCATTAGAAAAATCTTCCTGTACTAACGAGGTACGATTTTGTATATCACTAATGAATGCCCATTGATAACTATTTTCAATATCCGAATTAAAATAGCTAATGAATGTCATATTTGTTGCTAAATCATTACTGAACGCTGTGGAGACATGACCTGAAAGTTCATCGTTGTAGTAAATCAATGAATTCCATGGACTTGAAGCCCTCATCTGGTAACCCACCTCAAAAAAAGGTATTTTAATCTTTGGAAACGATGGGGATAAACCTCCTGATTGTTGATTTAAGGTTATTTCGTTCCCAAGCATATTCAATGTAAGGTTATTGTAAACATAGAAGTTAAATATTGAATTTTCAAAGTCATGAATGAAAGTTATTGTAAACTCAGTATTGTCGTATAATTCTTCTGTGGTGCAAAATGACAATGTTTCAATTTCACCGGACTCATGAGTCTTACTATCAATATAATTTCCATCTATATCAGATATCACTACATGCACTTTCTCAACATTCTTCCGCATAAAGTCATTAGGGAAGTTAATTCTAAAGAATTTGTTTGCAATCCCTATAGCCATAGAATCCTTTGAGACATTACCTAAAGCATCTTCCATTACAAATATTAGATTTCCAATACCCGTTGGTAATTCTTGTGGATTTAATGAGAAAGTATAATCAGTAGTATTTTCTTTTTCCAACAGTAATAAATCATCAAGATATACTTGCAATTGTTCAACACTTGAAACAAGGTCTGTAATGCTTGGAGATAACTGAATCTCATCACAGATAATTTCATTTTCAGAGATACTATCCAGTATAAGAATTGGGCCTTGATTATCAATTTTAATTTTAATTGTTTTAGTTCCAATTATTTTTCCATCGGCATAAGCATCCACTCGGAAAGTATGTTCACCGTCTTCGTATTGTTGAGTTTCCAGCGTTAACGTATAAGGCGGAGAGTTGAAATCATGAATAATACCATTATCCATAAGCACTTCTAATTTCGATATAAGCGCATCTCCAGTTAATGTTATGGTAATTTCCTCTGAAGTGCTAACAACGTCGTTTTCAATATTTAATTCGATCAGGATATTTTGAATTATTTCTTTCTCTTTTTCACTGGAAGAATCTTCTTCTGTACACGCAATTAATAGAAAAAGGATTGTGATAAATAGAATTTTTATTCTAAACATGTGTAGGAATTAGTATTTATGCCCAGCTATCAATGCATCCAAGCACTCACAATTTAAGTATAAAATAACGCTAAAGGCTACTATTTATTGCAACTTTATTTGCACATCAATAGCACCAATTGGAACATTCTGTATCATAATCCAAGGAACGTTAAGACCCTGTACTAACTGTTTGCTACACTACTTTTGTTGGCAAACCCTTTAAATAATGCAGAAATTGGCCTTTTCGCCCAGGGCAGGTCGGAAGATCTGGACCCAAAAACCTATTTGGCCATACCAAACTTCTACGGAGATATATCCCTATTGTCCATGAGGACCCATTATACGGGACTTTTCCATCTTGTTGTAAAGTATCACATGAAGGACAAGAAGATTGGAATCAAATCAATAGCAAACGGAATAATACGGACAAGCTGGTCAAAAGTGCCAACGCGGCCCTGCCACAGTAGGTTTCGAAGAACTATTGGGATTACTTTACCCAAATGGATTCCTCCCAATATGTTGATAATGTGATAGGTAATTGAATATCTAACCTTGGCATAAGTCTTCTGCCTAGCAATCTTGTCCTTTATTTTTTATGTATGGCAAAAAATACATAATTAGTGATGGGATGGAATTGGTTGTAATTCCATTCGTCCCAAATCCCGCAACATTTTAAAGTGTTCGAAAATTGCCGAGGCAAAAGATCCGTTGGAGTGATACGGTAAACCAAACTCTTCCGCGGTACGTTGTACGATTGGTGCAATTTTACGATAATGTATGTGTGAAATGTTAGGAAAAAGATGGTGCTCTATCTGATTGGTTAGTCCACCGACCAACCACGATAATAGTGCACTGTTTGGCGCATAATTACAAGTGGTCTCCAATTGGTGGGCCAAACGCTCGGATTCCAAATTTCCATTGTTGTCTGGTAGAGGAAATGAAGCATTGGGCATAATGTGCGCCGTCTGAAAGACCAATGTGATGCATAGGCCAGTTACAAAGTGCATGGCCAAAAAGCCCAAAATTATTACCCAAGGAGAAATAGAGGTCAATAGTATAGGTAAAGCCAAAGCATATGAAAAATAGATTATTTTCCAAGCCATAATCTTAAGAATTCCTTCAATATAGGTCCTTCTGTTTTTAACCAGTCCCATTTTGTAATATCTGGTATATCGGACAAAATCTTTAGAGGTGACCCATGAAATTGTTGATAGACCATAAAAGAACCAAGCGTAATAATGTTGATACTTATGAAGTTTGTTCTTTTTGGCGTGAGGTGAAAACCTCAAGAAAAATGGGGCGTTTATATCATCGTCATGTTCCTCGATATTGGTATAACTATGGTGCAAAACATTATGTTGCAACCTCCAGACCTTGTCATTTGCACCAATAAGGTTGATGGTATAGCCCATAATTTTATTGACCATTTTATTCTTGGAAAAGGACCCGTGAATGGCATCATGCATTACTCCCATGCCTATACCGGCCATACCCAAACCACTCAAGATGTACAATCCGAACAATAACAGGATACTTGTGGGAGGAAAGAAAATAATAGTTGCTAAAGGGGTAAAAAACAACAATAACATTACGATGCTTTTAAAAAGCATTTGACGGTTGCCATGCCTAGATTTTTTAGTGCTTTTGAAATATTCGGAAACACGTTTTTTTAGTGTTTTTGAAAAATCGGAGCCTACTGATGTTGGAAAAGATAGATTTTTAATAAATGAAAGAATTAGTTAAACAATAAATTACTTCAAAATGTGTAAAAAAACGAGAAGTAAAATCTTGTGATAATTGCTTAACGAACTACTGCAAATTGGCAATAGGTAATACTATTTTGACTGTTCTGTAGTGCAGAACATGTACAAAGTTACCTTAATTATGTTGAATTACCTAATGTTAACTGCAAATAAGGTTCTCGATTCCGTTTGTACATCATCGTTTTGGTGAGCCAAATCGATTTTAAAAAAGGAGATGTAAACTTGATATAGGGGGCAACCGATTATCAAATAAACATTACCTAACCACTTGACGATGGTAAATAGAACAAAGGGCTATTTAAGACAATAAAAGGACAGATAATACATGTGATGGAAGATCGGAAATGAAGTTAAATAGACCAATAAGCAGGTGGCATAATAGCTATTTATGAATATGAAAAATCCTACTTATGAAAAATGATATAAAATTATTTTTGTGTTCTTTTATTATCATATTATTGGTGTTTTTCGATAAATGATGAATTAAATTTACTGAAACTAACAATTATCAGAGTAAAACACAGCATTTGGTAAATATTACTGAGGTGCTGGCAAATTTGTTAGGCCTGGATTATCTAATATTGAGCACTATGAAAGATAGAATGGATGAAATGGATTTCAAAATTTTAAGTTTACTGGCAGATAATGCCCAGATGCCTTATACCGAAGTAGCGAAAAAGGCAGGTATTTCACCAGGGACAGTCCATGCAAGAACCAAAAAAATGATAAACCTTGGGTTGATAAAAGGTTCAACCCTTAATTTGGACTACAGTAAAATAGGGTGGAAAATGACTATTTTCTTAGGAGTTTATCTACGGGAAAGTTTTATGTACAAACAGGTTATTGAAGCCTTACGCAAGGTACCGGAAATAGTTAAAATTCATCACAGTACCGGTAAATTTGATATTTTTCTTAAAATGCATGCCAAAGATAGTATGCACTACAGGAAGGTATACCAGGATGCTATTTTAACCATTGAAGGCATAAAAGGGGTAGAATCCTTTATGTCCGTTGAGGAAAATATGAGCCGACATATAGTTTTCGAGTGATAGGTGTTTCCTAATCTGTTAGACGCTACCCAGCCATAGATAGGGCTAAATGGGACTCCCATTTTTTTTGATAACACTTTTCACTTGAATCTGGGACAAATACTAAGGCATTATCCTATATGATCCAAGTGTTAATAAGGGGAGTGCTCCGCAATTCCCAGATGCAACTACCTTTAAACTCCCTAAACTGGAAAACACAATCCAAATCCTTCAAAGTGATTCTCCTTATACAATAGGTCAAAATACTACGAAGGGGATGATTACATGTTTTTCAATTCGGCCACCAAATCAGTCAGCGCAGCCTTGGCGTCTCCGAAAAGCATGGAGGTTTTGGAATTATAGAAAAGCTCATTCTCTATCCCGGCATAACCCGCGTTCATGCTGCGTTTGTTTACGATGATATGTTTGGCATTTTCCACATCCAAAATAGGCATACCGTAAATTGGGCTCGCTGGATTGTTATGCGCAGCAGGGTTGACAACATCATTAGCTCCAACAACCAGCACTATATCGGTATTGCTAAACTGGGGATTGATATCTTCCATTTCAACCAGCATATTGTATTCCACATTGGATTCCGCCAATAGTACATTCATGTGGCCCGGCATACGCCCTGCTACCGGATGAATGGCATATTTTACGTTCACCCCCTTTTTTGTCAATAGCTCTTCCAACTCATGTATTACATGTTGGGCCTGTGCCACTGCCAGGCCATAACCAGGAACTATCACCACCTGGTTGGCGTAATTCATCATAATGGCCGCATCACTGGGATTGGTGCTCTTTATAGACCCTAAGGCCTTATTTTCGCCTATGGCGGTAGCTGCTCCTCCAAATGCACCAAAAATTACGGAACCCAAAGTCCTGTTCATGGCCCTGCACATGGCTACCGTTAGAATAATACCGGCAGATCCTACCAGAATACCCCCAACGAGCATCACCATATTGTTATAAAGTATCCCTGTAATGGCAGCAGCAATACCTGTCAAAGAATTCAATAAAGAAATTACCACTGGCATATCCGCTCCCCCTATGGGAAGGACAAATAGAATGCCATAGATCAGGCCTGAGGCCAAAAACGCATATAATAGTAGTTGACTATCTACGCCTGTAGCGACCATAAATGCTGCAAAAATGACAATTCCAATAATTACAAGGTTGTTTATGATATTGTAGTAGGGTATCCTCACCACACTTTTTAACGAGCCGTTTAGTTTGCCCCAGGCAATTAAACTGCCGGAAAATGTAATGGCCCCGATTATTATGCCAGAAACTATGGTGGTAGACTGGGTAATGTTATTTACATTTTTACTGTATTCTACCAACCCTATAAGCGCTGCACTGGCACCGCCAAAGCCGTTGAACAAAGAGACCAATTCCGGCATTTTCGTCATTTCCACCTTTATTGCTATCAGCCAGCCAATTAAGGAGCCTATAAGTATTGCCGCGGCAATCAGGATATAAATTAAAGGTGGAACCTGCTGTTCATGCACAAAAACGGTACCCACAATGGCCAAACCCATCCCGGCGGCCGCAATTAAGTTACCTTTTTTTGCCGTTTCCGGATGGCCTAGCATTTTTAGGCCAACTATAAAGGTAACGGTTGCGATCAGATATATTATATTCAATAAAATCCCCATTATTTTTTTCTTTTAAACATTTGTAACATTCTGTCGGTAACAGCAAAGCCACCAACTACATTTAAGACCCCCAAAACTACTGCCACGAAACCCAATGACAAGGCTACATAATCAGTAGGGTCTGCATGAAGCATTACTAAAATGGCCCCTACTATAACCACACCGCTCAAAGCATTGGCACCTGACATCAAGGGTGTGTGCAAAACTGCGGGAATGCTTTTTATTACCTCTACACCAACAAATATGGCCAGGATAAGTATGTATGTAATCTGTAGGTTGTTTCCAATAAATTCCAAAATCTCATTCATCATTTATTTGTTTTAATTTTTTCTAATGGTTCCATTTTTAACAATCAGGGTCTCATCTGTAATTTGTTCATCCAGATCCCATTTAAAATGGGTTTCTTCGGTTAAATGCATAATGTAGTTGTAGATATTTTTTGCATAAAGATCACTGGCATTGGTAGAAACGCTTCTTGGATCAATACTGGTGCCTATGACTTTTACTCCATTTTTAACAATGGTCTTGTTTATCTGACTAACTTCGCAGTTTCCACCTTGTGCGGCGGCCAAGTCGATGATTACCGCACCGTTTTTCATTTGCATTACCTGTTCCTCCGTTATTAGAATCGGTGCCTTTCTTCCAGGAATATTGGCCGTGGTAATAACCAAGTCTGCTTGGAACAATGATTTATTTACAGCCTCTTTTTGTCTTTTTTGATAATCTGCCGAGGCTTCCTTGGCATAACCCCCTTCCGATTCCTCTCCCTCATTGTTGACCGAGATAAATTTTGCTCCCAAGGATTCTGCTTGCTCCTTGGTTTCGGATCTAATATCAGTGGCCTCAACAATGGCCCCCAATCGTTTGGCTGTAGCTATGGCTTGAAGACCTGCAACGCCAATACCATATATCAATACTCTTGCGGGTGGTATGGTTCCCGCCGATGTCATCATCAAAGGAAATATTTTGGTCATTTCAAAGGCTCCCAAAATCACCGCCTTATAGCCTGCCAAATTGTTTTGTGAACTCAGTACATCCATATCCTGGGCCCTTGATATCCTTGGAATGGCATCCATAGAAAAAGCGGTTACCCCTTTATTGGCAATGGCTTGGACTAGTTGGGGGTTCGACTTATGGTACAGTTTACTGATCAGAATCTGACCTTTGTCCACAAGTTTTAAATCTTCTTCATCAAAGGGGTTGATTTTCAGCAATATCTCTGCTTCGTGAAAAACGACCGCTCTTTTTTCAACAGCAACCTCAACATTTTTATAATCCGAATCCTTAAAGGAAGAGTTCTCACCAGCACCTTCCTCTATGAGAACTTCAAAACCCGAGGCCCTTAATTGTTTCGCAATAATTGGCGTAATGGCAACCCGTCTTTCACCATCCAAGGTTTCTTTTAATATGCCTATTTTCATTTTGGTCAATGGTTTGGTTAAAAATGATTTATGTTAACTAATTGGTTAAAAATCACTAAAAAATGTCAAAACTAGTGAATCGTTAAAATTATTGATACGTTTTAATAAAAGATTACAATTTTCGTGTTAATTGTTGAATTATTTACAATAGGGCGGTAAAATAAATGTCTTGGATCTTCTCCTAAGGTAACCTTAAGTTTTATACTTTTTTATCAATGTTTCAATTGCCCATTCGAAACAACAGTGATCTGTTTAATGAGCTTTTTTTATTATATCCTTTACAGTCTTGTTTTTAGATCCATTAGGATGGAATATACTGTAGGTTCCACGGGAGGCGGCTTATGTAAATGGCTTAACTAGGAGTTTGGTGTTCGTATATGTGAACTGGAGCTAAACATAGTTGATATACTAAACTATCACTTGAAATCCTTTTATGATCCCGTTCAGGGGGAGCGCCGAAATGATATCAGTAGTTCCCTCCGATGCTCTAAAGGCATGTCTATAGGTGGTTGGTTACTAAGATTTATGACTTCTTGGGTAGTTTGTGGGCCGCTCTCAATTGATCGCTATCCCAATGATTGTCAAATTCAATAATCCCTCTTTTTAAATCTTCCTCCAATTGTTTTTCTTGTTGTTTAATCTCTTCTTTGGCCTTAAATATATATTCGTCCCTAGTTTTGGGTTTATCGGCCAAACGTCTCAGGGCTTCCTCATCGTATTGAATAAATTTCTGGGCCTGTCTGTATATGGTGTATTTTCTAAATCCCAAATGGTTTAAGGCATCACCTGCCATTTTAACGGAGGTTTCCAAAGATTCCCTGTACACATCCTCAACCCCCATATTAAGTAGGTCATAAGCGTCATATCTATTTCTCGCACGGACCATCAATTTTACGTTTGGATATTTTTCCTTGACCATTTTTGTCAAATGGATCACATTATCACTATTGTCGATTGCCGAGATTAAAATTTTGGCCTCTGCTATTCCGGCCGACTCCAGAAGATCTATTCTGGTGGCATCCCCATAGTAGACTTCAAACCCCATTTTCCGCAGAAGATCTACCCGGTTGGAATCGTTATCCAAAATGGTGGCTTCAATACCGTAGGATCTTAGGAACCTTCCAACCGTACTACCGAAATGGCCAAAACCTACCAGAATAACTTTGTGGGTCTTTGCTATATGATCTACCTGTCTGGTTGACACTTTTTTGGTTCCAACACGTGGTAGGATCATTCGCTCATTTATTATTCCAATTATGGGGGTAAAGGCCATGGTAAGTGCGGTTACCACCAGCATCATATCCAATTCAACCCTATCCAGAATATTCAATTGAAAGGCAAAGGAAAGTAGTACAAATGCAAACTCCCCAATCTGCGCAAGCCCAACCGTTAGCAGTAGCCTTTGATCGGCCTTGAGTTTAAAAAGGGCCCCGACCAAAAATAGGATTAGGGCCTTTAATACGATTACGCCGACCACTAAACCACTAATCATTAAAGGATTGTCCCCAATAACAATAAAATTGATGGATGCCCCAACCGCCATAAAGAACAGGCCCAACAATAGGCCTTTAAAGGGTTCCAAATTACTTTCCAGTTCGTGTTTAAATTCACTGGTAGCCAACACCACACCGCCGAGAAATGCACCCAATGCCGGACTTAAACCAACCAATTCCATAAGATAGGCAAGGGCAATTACAATAAGCAGGGCAGAGGCGGACAATAGCTCCCTCAGCCTGGTTTTGGCCACAAGCCGTAACATGGGTACGAAAAAATAACGGCCGGCTAGTATTACTAAAACAACCGACAGGAAAATGGCCATGGCCTGAAAACCTAATGGCAAATTTTCAAGTAGATATATATGATCCGAATGACCGTCGGCAATTGTAGTTTTTTCCGAATCCGTAAGTAGGGGGATAACCGCCAACATCACAATAACTATAATATCCTGAAACAGAAGAATGGAAAAGGAAGAGGCTCCATAGGTGGTATTCATTAAACCATTTTCCTTAATGGTCTGTAAGGTTATGGCAGTGGAGGAGAGGGATACTGCCATGGATATGATCAGGGAAACTTTCCAATCGAAACCAATGGTGTTAAAGAGGAGAAAGGAAACTATCATGGTACCCAAGACCTGGGCTCCACCCATACCAATTATAGTTTTCCTCATTTGCCAAAAGCTCTTTGGTTCAATTTCGAGGCCTATAAGAAAAAGCATCATGACCACACCAAATTCGGCAAAGTGAAGTATATCCTGGCCTTCATCGCCAACAAAGCCCAAAATATAAGGTCCTATTAGTACTCCGGCCAACAGATAGCCAAGAACAGAACTTAATCCAAATTTCTTGGCAATGGGTACGCAAATAATGGCACCGGTCAGGAATACAATTGCCGCGAACAGAAAGCTACCATTCATTGTGTAATTACTTTATTTAGTTGGGGAGTGTCATTTAAGAATTCACAGTTTGCGATCTCATCAAAAGGAAGATTCTGCCTTAATCCAACAATTAATTGTTCGTATTGGAGGGTATATTTGTCCAGTTCTTCGTTGGATATGTTGTGGGTCCCCATAACCGTAAACGGAGGAAGATATTCCATTCCACAAAGTCTGGCCGTTTGCTCAAAAGGGCGTAAAAATTCGTTTATCGAGTAGTTGTTGGAGCCCGTTGGGCAATAGACTTCCCTGGTACCCCCAGTGGTGATTACATTTAAACACTTTTTAGTATGTAGTGCATTTGCCTTGGGGCCGTAGGCCCAACCAAATTCCAGGACAACATCCATCCATTGTTTCATTAAGGGCGGACAACTGTACCAATAAAAAGGATGGTGCCAAACAATGACATCATGCTCGTCCAAAAGTTTTTTTTCTCCAATGATATCTATGTTAAAATCCGGATACCGTTCATATAGGTCATGAAAGGTAACGCCCTCCTTGTTCTCAATCATTTTGACCAAAGCTTTGTTTGCCCTGGATTGTTCAAACTTTGGATGTGCAAACAAAATCAATATTCGTTTCATACATTCAATTTAATGGAAAACTCTGGAACAAAGGTTTCGTTTCCGATAATTTTGGTATATCTATCTATTATTGCGGTCCTTGCTTCTTAGAGTTCCCTTTGTCCAATACATCGTTAAATGAAGTTGGTAGTTCAAATACCTCCAACTCAAAATATGGCAGTGCGGCCAATAGATGGTCAAATATATCGGCCATTATGTATTCGTAGTTTTCCCAACGTTTGTCACTACTAAAGGCATAGATTTCCAAGGGTATCCCTTGAGGGGTAGGAGGTAATTGCCTGGTCATGAGGGTCATGGTCTGGTTAATTGCGGAATGGTTTTTAAGGTAAGTTTCCACATATTTTCTAAAAACACCCAAATTGGTGAGATTCCTTCCATTTATGGCCAATTGTTTGTTGATATCGTGCTCTTTATTATAGGTTTCTATATTTGCATTCCTAGTCTCCAGATATTTGGAAATTATCTGAATACTTTTTAGGGTTTCAATGTTTTCAGAAGTAAGGAATCTAATGCTTTTCTGTTTTATAAGCAGCGCCCGTTTAATTCTTCGACCCCCGGATGCCTCCATACCTCTCCAGTTTTTAAACGAATCGGAAATTAGGGAATAGGTGGGAATAGTGGTTATGGTCTTGTCAAAATTCTGAACTTTCACTGTGGCAAGGGAAATTTCCGTAACATTACCATCGGCCCCAAATTTCTCAAAAGTTATCCAATCCCCAATGCGGACCATGTCGTTTATACTCACCTGAATACTGGCTACCAAGCCCAATATGGTATCCTTAAAAATTAAAAGGATTACAGCAGAGGCCGCACCCAAAGCGGTAAAAAATTTCCAAATGGTGGTATCGGTCAATACCGCAAATAGAGTTAATAGGCCGCCTATCCAGGCAAATATCATAAACACCTGGATATAACTATCCAAGGGTTTATCTTTCATATGGGGCAGGGTCTTTAGATAATCCTTAATGCTTCGCAACAAACTTCGTATCAAAAGAAGCACCAAAATTATGGTTAGGATTTCAATGGCCTTCAAAATAATGCCCTCAGTATTTTCAAAATCTAGAAAGGCTAAAGGTAGATATCGGTACAACAGCCATAGCGGTATAATGTGCGCCACAAGTCTAGGGACCTTATTGAACACTAAAAAATTGTCAAAATTGGTCTTGGATTGCCTAGCAAACCTTACCGATAAAAATCTCAATAGTTTCCAAAGGAAATAATCCATTACTAAGGCCACTAAAATTATTCCAACGAATAGTATTAGGGCATTTAGGTAGGCGGCCGTGTTGGCTTCCAAACCCGACTGGATAAGGTACTCGTAAAGTAATCGTCTTAAACCGTTGTTCATGACCGGAATGCAATGTTGAATATTTTGCAAAAATAAGGATTGAAGATCAGTTCTGGCAGTAGATATAAAAAAAGTATGGAAGTCCTGGGCTAAAAACTATTTTAAACCCCTTAACAGGGCTTGGGAGATTGTTTGCAATATCTGTAAAAAAGGGTGCCATAAAATGTACAGTTGGTATTTCTTACCTTCTTATGGTTTCCTTGTTCACAACATTCCCATCTACGTCATAATGTATAAATTCAACAATAGGGGTATTCCCTTCCCGATATACTTTTACAGCCAAAAAACCTCCCTTTACCCTTAGAAATTTGTGTTCGGGTCTCTTGTCATTTTGATCCCAACCTTGGGCGTGGGAATCACTGGAAGGTCCTTGACTAAATTCCATTAACTCGGTTACAGGGTCAACGGAGACATATTGCCAATGCCTGTCCCCATTGATTACGAACATTTTTTGTTCGGATAGATATTTGCGCAACCACTCGCCTTCCGTTTTAAAGGAAGCATTGGAATGGTTGTCAGTTTTACCTTTTGCCCTATCGGGTCCAACTACAGGTGTAGGCGAACTAAGTATTTTAAAAGTTGCATCGGAGGCCTCTACGGTTTGTTTAAACCACTCTATTTGTTCCTTGCCCCAAATACTTTTTTCCATTCCATCGGGCGCCTTATTGTCACTTCTAAAATCCCTGCCTTCCACCATCCATATTTGAAGGTCTTTTCCCCATCTGAATGTTCGGTAGGATTTATCCATTATCGGTGCTTGCTCGTTCCAAATTAAGAGACCATCCTCAAAACTCAGCTCCCCAAAAGGGGAGGAGGTAGGCATGGCATCGTCCTTTAATAAATCGTGATCGTCCTTTTGCAGGTAGAGGGGCGTATTGTTGTAGAAATTGTTCAAAGAGGGCCAGGAATTAATGGCGTGCCATTTATGTCTTGCCAACTCCAGATTATAGGCCATGGGCCCGGGTTTGTCGTAATAAACATAATCGCCCGTTTGGCAGTGAAACATGGGATTTAATTTTAGCATGTTATCGTATACCTTAAACCCTCTTTTGGGATCGTCATAGGACCAAAAGTATTGACAAGTGGAAGAGGTGAAAAGTACTGGCACCGCTTCATTGGCCTTGGGGGCCGTGGTAAATACTCCCTGTATTTGGGAAATTGGCGCTTTGTTATACTTCCTACCCCTAATGGTTACAGAGTAGGTTGTATTGGATTTGAGCCCGGAAAGCCTATGTTTGAAGGTAAAGTCTCTATACTCGGAGACATATTGCCATGGCGTGTTTATCACAGTATCTTTGGACCGCACTTCAATACTGATCTGCCCAAAGGAGCCCTCCACGGCCCCGTCCATTTCATTTACCGGCATATTATTGTCAAAATCGATGGGACTTCTAAAGGGAGCGCCTTTTTGCGTATGTTTTATGGGTACCGGTTTTTCGGAACTACACAATCTGGTCCATAGTATTGCGGAGGAATCGGTTAATTCTCCAATCTTAAAGCCATTGGTAAAATATACCTGTTCACTATTCTGTCCTTGCGCTGGTGTTACTAAAACAGCAAAAATCAGTACTAACACTAAAAACGTTCTCCTCATTGTATTTATTGGTTGTTAGGGATTTGTTATTGTCCTTGGTAAAATTCATTCCAAATACATTTTTTTATATGGCCGTAAACCATAAACACTCAGGTTGCGGTTTGGCCCATTTACGTGTATCGTATTCAAAACATCATTTTGAAATTCGTTGGATTTGATTTGAATTAATCTTCCCGAGTAAAGGTACGCCATCAGTTTTAAAAAGCTCCTATGCCTGTCTCCTCCGTTGTGCTATGGTACCTCTAGGGGACTTCTGTACATTCAAATATATGTTATTTTAACAAATCCCACTTTGCCCTAAAGGGTTGTATCCAAAAGGATATGGGCTTCGATATTTTTTGAATATATTTAAACGTCACTTTTCATTTTATTAATAAAGATATCTTGAAGTATGGCCAATTCCTTTTTGTATTTTAAGTCGGACCGCGAAGCGAAGTAGAGGATGTTTTCTGTAGGGGCAGTTCCCTCCCATACCAATTCAATCCCATGGTTGGCAATGGCTTCCTTACACAGGAAATCAGGCACCAAAGCCAAGCCATTCTCATGGCTCAAGCATCGGATGATCGAATTAATACTTGGCAAAATATAATTAGGTTTAAAAGAGGGGCGCTTGTTAAAATTTTCATACCAAAACCTTCTAAAGTGTTCCATTTCATTGGAGGCACTATACCATCTGTGCTGCTGCAATTCCTTTTCCAAGGCCACCTTATCTTGGTTTTTGAGGAGGATATTTATAGGGGTGGTATCTGTTTGTTTTCCCGCAATCAATACAATCCTTTCCTTGGAGAAGGGGGTATAGGTAACCAATGATGTTTTGTTGGTATGTTTCTTAGGGGTAATGACCAAATCCAATATACCGTTGTTAAGGTCTTTTATCAAATCCATATGGTTTCCAAACTTGGCCACTAAATCAAATTGTAATTTGGGTACCTCGGGCTCAATAATAATTTGAAAGGTTTCGGAGCACATACCAACATGCAGGGAAGGATTTTTATCTAGAGTTGTTTTTTTAAAATGCTGTTCCGCTATTTCAAGTGTTTTTATGGAATCTATTATATACTCATAAAGAAATTTACCTTCTTCGGTAGGAATCATTTTCCTTGAAGTACGTTCAAAAAGTTTTTTGCCAATATAGGCTTCAAGTGCATTTAAATGAACACTTACTCCAGGTTGTGAGGCATATAATGCCACGGAAGCCTTGGTTAGGGTGCCGTTCTCATAGATTTCCTTAAAGGTCCTATACCATTCCAAATTTACCATGTCTATTAAAATTTTAATACAAAGGTATGATTTGTATTATTTTTAAAATACATATAAGCCGACTAATTTTGTGCCATATTAAAATCAAAACAATGAAAAAGATATTTATCATAAATGGCGGCCACCCCTTTGCTCATTCTGGAGGTAGGTTTAACGAAACCCTGTTCAATACTACTATTTCGCATTTTACATCCCAAGAGGGGTATACCGTAAAATCAACAGGGGTGGGTGAAAACTATGATGCGAAAGAGGAAGTCGAGAAATATAAATGGGCGGATCTTATAATTTACCATACTCCAATTTGGTGGTTTCAACTTCCCTTTGGTTTTAAAAAATATATTGATGAAGTATTTACCGAAGGTCATCAAAATGGAATTTACAACAGTGATGGTAGAAGTAGAAAAAATCCAGCAATAAATTATGGAACCGGGGGCCTGTTAAAGGGCAAAAAATATATTTTGACCACTAGCTGGAATGCACCAAAGGAGGCATTTACTTTGGAAGGGGAATTCTTTGGTCAGACCTCTGTAGATGATGGTGTAATGTTTGGTTTTCACAGAATGAATGCCTTTGCCGGTTTGGAAAGGTTGTCGACCCATCACTTTCACGATATAGAAAAAAATGTAGACGTTCCAGCGGAATTGAAGAATTATATAAATTTTTTAAAGGAATCGGTCAATTGATTTGTAGGTAGTGGGGTAAAACAGCACAGATATTGGAAAATCCTGTTGTTCCATTGGTGTACACCTACCCATAACTTTGCAACTATATTCTATAAATACTTCGTTATGAAAAAATTGAACTTTTATCCCAAGACCTGGCAAGTGGTACCTTTGCTTTCCGATAGGTATAGAATGGATTCAGATGGAAAATGTATAAAGGATTTAGTATTGTGTAATTCATATGTCACGGATATGAAAGTGTCCGAAATGGATTTGAACATCACCAAGTTTTCTGCTATAGATATTAATGGACGGGAGCATTTTATTGCCGACTTCCCAGGCCAGGCTTCCATACCTATCAAAGGCATGCATACCGGTCTTTTTTTAAAATCCAAAAGCGTACTTGCCTTGGAACCTGGCTCATATAGGGAATTTAGATTTTATCTTGCGAAAACTGGGAGCAGAATCACCTATAGTGATAGGTGTATTGAGCGTGCGGAAGGAATTGAATTCATGGATTTCGAGATAGCGAACGGATTGACCATTATGGGAGAGGAGTCACCTGAAGCCATCCTCCGGTTTAATTTTGTACCCTTTAAAACAATGGGACCTTTAAAATCCTTTTTACAATTATTTAAAGGACCTGGCTTATTCTCAGGAAAATTGGCACACTCTTAGGTTTAGAAATTCAAAACCTCCATTAATTCGGGCATAAATTTAGTTTCCAGAGAAGTGGGAACTTAAGTATTAAGAACATCAAAGAACCCTCAAGACATAAAAATAATGCCTTGAGGGTTTCTTTACTTATTATTCCCTGTTATAAGGGATAGCTGTAAATTGCTCAATGATATCGATAGCTGATAATTATCATAGTTAAAATACAGTAATTCCCGAACTTTGTCTATTGCACTTATCCCAGTAAACAAAATAAAAAGGTAATATGTGGAATACGATTTTTCTTAGTCTTTATTTACTTATTGCTTTAGCCATCATTATAAGTATCCTTTTACACGGTGCCAGACCTTCAAAAAGTTTGGCCTGGCTTTTGGCCATTTTCACCATTCCCGTGGGTGGGATGTTCCTGTATCTTCTTTTGGGAAGAAATCGGAGAAAGAATAAATTGTTAAAATTAAAAAAGAAGGCATTTTTGAACCTGCCGGAACCCTTGATGCAGCACATGGCCTCCATGAGCGGAAAGTACCGTAAGCTGATGACCTTGGTATACCGAAGTTCCCATTTCCCTCCCACGGAATTCAACAAACTAAAACTCTTGAAAGATGGTAAAACAACCTTTGAATCTATCTTTGAAGCTTTGGAAAATGCCCAACACAGAATACACTTGCAATATTACATTTTTGAAGAAGGGGAACTTACACAAAGACTATTAAGGCTTTTTGAACGTAAAATTGCACAAGGTGTGGAGGTAAGAATGATCTATGATGGTATTGGTAGCTTTTCATTAAGTAAGGCCTATTTGAAGAAATTGGCAAACATTGGTGTAGAGGTATATCCTTTTCTGCCCTTTAAGTTCGGACGTTTTTTTTCCTCTTTAAACTATAGAAATCATAGAAAGATAATTGTTGTAGATGGCCAGGTGGCATTTACCGGAGGGATCAACGTATCGGATAAATACCTGAAAGGTGATGTGGAACTGGGCAACTGGCACGATATGCACCTGAAACTTGAAGGAGCCGCTGCCAGTCATTTGGACTTTGTTTTTGCAATGGATTGGTACTTAGTGTGCCAAAAGACCATTACTGTGCTGCCCTTGGAACCAGGTGTGGATAAAATTGAAAAAGTTAAAGGCAAGCTTGTCCAGATTGTAGCTGGTGGACCGGACGATGATTTTCCTTCCTTGGAACAGGCGTATTTTACCATTATCAATAAGGCTAAGGACTATCTGTACATTACCAACCCTTATATCATCCCTGGTCAGGCCATTATGCAAGCGTTGCAGACCGCTGCTTTGGGCGGGGTAGATATACGTTTGATGGTTTCCGAGAATGCGGACAACAAAATAGTAAGCTGGAGTGTACGGTCTTATTTTGAGCCGCTTCTTAAATCCGGGGTGAAGATATATTTATTTCCTGACGGCTTTTTACACAGTAAGATCATTGTTAGTGACGATGCCATAGCTACCATAGGTACGGCCAATTTGGACGACAGGAGTTTTGAGCAGAACTATGAGGTAAATGCCATTGTTTATGATGCTCCTTTTGCACAACTTTTGAAGGAAGATTTTCTTAAGGATGCCTACTCAAGTAGAATGTTGGACTATGAAGATCATATTAAGAGACCTTGGGGAGAAAAGCTAAGGGAAGGTTTCGGAAAAGTGTTTAGTCCGTTGTTATGAATGGATGGTCTCAAGACCCAATTCATTGGTGCATGGTTTACCTTTTTCCCAACTATTTAGATTTTCAAAGGTAACTTCGGCTATATTGGTCAACGCCTCTTTGGTTATAAAACCTTGGTGTGGTGTAAGCAGTACATTGGGAAAGGATAACAATTCTTTTAAGAGTTCGTCTTTGATCCCTTCGGTAGAATTGTCCTTAAAGAACGACCCTACTTCTTTTTCATAAACATCTGTACAGTAGCCACCAATTGCCTTTTTTTCCAAAGCACTGATCAATTCCTTGGTTTCCACTAAGGCCCCTCTGGCAGTATTTATCAATATAACATCGGGTTTCATTAGGGCTAATTTTTGTTTGCCTATCAAATAATAATTCTCTTGGGTAAGCGGTATGTGAAGGCTTATTATATCGGATTGTTCACATAGCTTATCCAATGAGGTATAGGTTACGTCGTACAATTGAACAAGTCTGTAATCCGGTTCGAGGTCGTGGGCCAGTATTTTACAACCAAAACCGTGCATGATCTTCGTCATAACACTGCCAATTTTGCCCGTTCCAACAATGCCTACGGTCTTTCCGTTCAAATCGAAGCCCATCAGATTATTTTGTAGAAAATTATAGGAGTGTACCTGCTTATCTGCCAAAATAATCTTCCGGTTAAGAGTCTGCAATTGGGCAACGGCATGTTCGGCAATGGAGTAGGGGGAATACTCAGGAACATTGGCTACCTTAAGCCCAAATTTATGGGCTGTTTTTAAGTGTACGTTGTTATACCCGGCCGAACGCAAGCTAATATAACGAACTCCCAGATCCGATAATTTTTCCAATACCAGGGAAGAGGCATCATCGCCCGAAAATATGGAAACCGCCTTATGGCCAACGGCTTGGATGGCCGTCTCGGCATTTAAGGCATCTTTTGTATATGTAACTTTATGACCGTTGTTATTGGCCTTATTTAAAAAAGGGATTTCAAAATCTTTAGCGCTATAGACCAGTAATTTCATTTTTTTCTTCTTTGATAAATATTAGATCCTGGTCTTCCATGGCCAGTATAACAAGCTTTATATAATCCTTAATGGTTTTTTGAATGTTCTTGGGGTCTGAGATGTCGATGCTTCCCCTCCAGATCATAGACCTTTCCTTGCCTTCACATATACAGTACAGGGTGGTTTCGGCATGGTATACCGTAAATTTATCATAGTACCCTTGGTCGTAATAGATGTCCTGGTGACTTAAATAATCATCATTGAACCTACCTTGGTAATTGTTCCATCTGGAAATGGATTTCAAAAAGCTTTCCTTGTCCTCGGAGCCAACGACTTTGGTAAACAATATGGCATCAAAATCCTTGTCCAATAGACTTTGTTCCACATCATCAAGTTCTTTTTCGGTCTTTCTGGAATCGGTAAAGGAAACGTCAAAAACATCAAGGCTGCGCATGGCTTCAATATTCCGCTTGCTAAATTCTTTCTGCATGTTCGTTTCAAAATCCAACCTGGCCTCCTCGTTTGATGCCATGCCTACGATCAATACCTTATTGGCATGGAACAGTACAATGTCCGGGTTTTTCCAGTTTTCAACCAGACTCGTGGAAGTGCATCCCGTTAGTAATATTGCGAATAGAATTAATATATTTTTCATGGTACAGGCCTTTGTAATGACAATTTATCTTTTTTATGTTCAGGAATAGTCGCCAAGGTAGTAAATGTGACTGAAAAATAATATGACGTTGGTCATTACTACCCTTATTTCACTTTGGGCTTGCTCTATATAAGTAGGCTTCCGGTATAGTTAAAAATTTCGCTTTTTAGATCTTGATAATCCCCCTGACATTCATCGACCTTCAATTGTAGACTATTACTTTTTTTAATGTCGTCCGCACCAATGGAGTTGTCCCCTACATTCAACTCGCTGCCCAAATTGTTTTCGTGCAAGGAAATTTGGGCCCTTATGGCAGCATTTCTCTTGTCGATTATTTGCAACCGGGTTTTAAAATCCTGTAGACGTTCAAAGAGGTTGGGAATGTTATCCTTAAAGGCGTTGGAATCCAATAAACGTTTAATAAAAACAATTTCGTCATCCATTAATTGAAACTTCAATTTCCATTGCTGTATTTTCCAGTGCCATGAGGCAGCTTGTTTTTCTTTGTCCATAATAGGTTCTTTATTTTTCATAATTCTGGAGATCGGATAAATTTAGCGACTGGAAAAAACACTTGCAATGAGAATTGTCATCTTCATTTTAGATAAAAGGTATTAAACCTCAGGGCAGGCCTGTCTGCCGATAAAGGTAGGCCTGTCTGCCGACAAAGGCAGGCCCTGAACCCAATGATAGGAATCGACCCTAGGGTCGAGGTATTGAACCTAGATCCCGCCGAAAAATGTGGGATTAGTTGAACTTGCAATTTTAAGTGCGTCTTACCGACTTCTCAAAATTGAGTTTCACTAATAAATATCTTAACTATTTCATTCAATTTAGGAATGTGCACCTTCCAACTGTGAACATCCTTTATCTTCACCCTAAATGCATCCAAGGAAGTAGGTTCGCCATGGATAAGGAAAACGGTTTCCGGAATATTTTCAATTTCCTCCATCCAATGTAACAACTCACTTTGATCGGCATGGGCCGATAGACTTTCCAAATGATGAATTTTTGCTTTAACCGGATAATATTTTCCAAACAGCTTTATTTCATAGGCCCCTTCCAGAAGTTGGCGGCCCCGGGTTCCTTCCGCTTGGTAACCTACTAATAGAACCGATGTTGATGGGATGTCTATCAACTGTTTTAAATAGGTAAGAACCCTGCCTCCCGATACCATGCCGCTTCCAGCAATAACAATTTTGGATCTGGGATCGTCAATGGTCTTCCAAGTGTCTGCATAAGAGGTAATGATGTTGAAATGATTGCACATGGCATTATACTCGTTCGTGGACAGTTTATGCCAACGTGGAAATTGTTCAAAAACAGCTAGCACATTGTTGCCCATAGGGCTATCGATAAAAATAGGAATATTGGGGATTTTATTTTTCTTATACAATTGCCAAAGCAGATACATTAAAGATTGTAGTCGCTCTACGGCAAAGGACGGGATAATCAGGTTTCCCTTTTCCCGAAGGGTTGTTTTTATGAGATTGCTGAGTATTTCCTCCACATCTTCCTCTGGATGTAATTTATTCCCATAGGTGCTTTCCACAAAAAGATAATCGGCCCATTTAGGACGTTCCGGGGTTTCCAAAAGGTAGTCCTGCAATCGGCCTACGTCCCCAGAGAAAACGAACATTTTTCCAAAGATCTCCAGTTCAATAAAGGTGGCACCGATGATATGGCCATTATATCTGTATTTGAGACGAATATGCTCCGATAGGGTAATCCAAATATCCTTCTCCTTGGATTGAAACAAATCGATAGTACGCTCGGCTTGTTTTACCGTATAAAATGGGAGTGCAGGGTTGTGCTTGCTATACCCTTCCTTATTGGCACGTTCGGCTTCCTCTTCGTGTATCTTGGCACTGTCCAAAAGAATTATCCGAGTAACCGCCAAGGTGGGGGCCGTACCTATAATTTTTCCTTTAAAACCTTCTTTTAATAATCTGGGCAAGTATCCTGTATGGTCGAGATGTCCGTGGGTCAATAAAACCAAATCTATTTTGGAGGCATCTATTGGAAGGGGGGACCAATTAAGTTGCCTAAGTTCCTTTAGACCTTGGAACATGCCACAATCGATCATTAGGTTTAATTCTGGGGTTTCCAAATAAAACTTTGAGCCTGTTACGGTTCCCGAGGCCCCCAGAAAATGTATTTTGATAGTATTCATGTTTTAATGGTTACAGAGCTGTTTAATTTCGTTTAGGATTTTTTCCTTTCTGGTGTTCTTAATGCCCATATGGTCCAAAAAGAACTTATCTTTCCATAGTTGCCTACATAGCACAACATTCCTGCTCAACAAAAACTGTTTTTCCCTATTGCTGAGTAGGGTGGATACGGTGATGGGGTAAAGCCCCAGACGATCTATACGGTCCTTAAGACCGTCATTTAAAGGTAGGTCCCAACTCAATAGATACATGCCTGCACATTTACCGTAGGCTATGGCATCGCCGGTAAAACGGGTATTGGTTACCACCCAGCCTTTATCCAGAGGCCTATTTTCCCCTTTCTTGGTGGCCCAATGTGCTTTTACATCATTATATCTGGAATGGATGTAGAGGGGAATCTTAACGTTGCAGTTTCGCCCTTCTTCCGAATGGAACTTACACTCTATTATAGTGACAGTGCCATTTTTTTCTGCTATTACATCAATTTCATGGGTTACACAGATACCGTTCATAATTTCATCAACCCGGGTTTGGTAGCCCGAATACTCCAAGATGGCGGCCACAAAGCGTTCAAAGGGAAAGCCTGTTGGTCCCAATTCGTATATGGCTTTTTTTAGTTTATATTTTGAAGCAAAGACCGATTGGTTTTTTTTCAGAAGGGCATAGGCCCTATTATAAATCTCATTGGTAGAGATGCCGTCGTAGAGTTCATCCTTTACCCGGCCTACGATTTGTTCCACTAGATTATGGTCGGCCCCACTGTGCTTAAGGGATTTACGCAGTTTCTCCAATGAAAATATGGCGCGTTCCCCAGAGGATTTTAGTATTTTAATGTCCATTTCCTTTTCCATATCAGTGCTTAAGATTAATATCCAGTTCAGGTATTTTTAGTAGTTGCAGGGTGGTGGAAGCTAGTTTTACTTTGTCATCCGTAGCCACAAGTGCCTGTATAATTTGCTGGAACAATTCGTGCTTAGTAATACGCCTTAATTTATAATCTGTGATATACCTTAAATTTATAGTGATCCAATTATCCGTTGGACTAATGGCCAGGGTAGGGGCAATTTTGGCATTTTCTATATAATAGTGCTCCACCATTTCCTCCCATTTTGCCAACGATTTCTTGGTGTATTCGGATAGATAATCCGTTGCTTTTTCCAAGACCAGTTCTTTGGCAAGCGCAACATCCGAATCATAAGTTATAAATATATTGAGTTCATCCCATACAAAGGGGAAATCCATGGAATAGTTCTTTATGGGACCCTTAAAAACAAAAGCATTGCTAATTTTGACGATCCTACCCGAATAGTTGTCACTACTAACCCATTCCCCGATCTCCATTAAAGTAGTATAGATGCTATCTATATCTATTACATCTCCTTTAATACCGTTAATTTCAATACGGTCCCCTGGTTTATAGACCTTTACAAAAAAGATATAGAAGGATCCAGCAATACTGAGGATCAATTCTTGAAGGGTAAATGTTATACCAGCTGTAAACAGACCTATAATAATGGTATAGTCCTTAATATTTTCAACTGTAAATGCCATTAGGATCAAGAGCGAGATTAGTACGTAACCAATAATCTCCACCCCTTTTTGAGCCTTATATCTAACGGAGACGTTCTCTATTCTTTTTTTAAGTGTCCTTCTAAGAAACCCAATAAAAAGTACAATGGCCAGTATCCACAGAAAAAGTTGGGCAAACCGCATTACTATGGGGTCGTTTATAAGGTCTAGGGGACTGTTCATGGGCAAAGGATTTTAAAAAGACCGCCAGAACAATATTTGCTGCAGCGGTCTCCAATTAAAAAATAACCAACTATTTTTTTGGGTCAAAAAAGTCACGAACCAAGGCTTTGGTCTGGTTCTCTGTCATGCTATCGGCTTTGGTGACGGCTTTTACTCTTGCTGCCAGGCTTTTGTGGTGTTCCAACAGTTCTTTTCTAAACTTTTCATTGGTATCTGCCGGGCCAAAAAGCGCTATGGCATCCGCATCGCTTATGGCATCTACGAGTTTTTTAAAATATGATTTTAGTTGTGCCTTCTCCCTTTCCAAATAGGTGCGGTCATGGGTAACATCCTGGGTTGCACCGGATTTTACCCTAGGACCCGATGTTCCCTTACGGTTAAAAAATTCTACTTCCGAAAAAATGGTTTCCATATTTTCGTCTTTATGATCCAAACGAATGATATGGGCTTTTTCCCTATCCATCCATATTCCAATATTTTTCATCTGATTATATTTATTTGTTAGTAATAAGACCTTCCGACAACTATCGGGAGTAATGCGCTAATCAACAGTAAAGCAAGATCCTTGTATATTTATAATTGGTATTCTTAAACCTTTGATTTCGGTTGACATCAAGGACCAATATGTATTACTTTTGGTAAAACATTGTTTTTTAGGATTCGTTCAAAGCCAAAATGGGAACGATGGCATCATAACCAATTTCTTTGACCAATGGCCTGGAAAATATACTACCGAACAGAAAATGTTTTTTGTTGATGAATGCTATCATGTCACTGTTTCTACTTTCTACGAAAGAGGTGATGCCCTGGGCGATGTCCTTGTCCGTAAGTGTGTGAAAGCTATGGTCTACACTTTTAAGAATATCGTCCAAGAGTTGTTTGTGGGTTTCTTGATCTGCATCCAACCCAGTTTTTTTGGAAAAATGTAAAATACGTATTGACGTATCGTGCATTTTAGCTATTTCGATTAAATAATTCAATTCCTTACGGCTATATGTAGATTTGTAATTGGTGGGAAAGACAATTTCCTTGGGGGTTGAAAATCGAAATTCTTCAGGAATAGCCATTACTGGGCACTCCCTTATTTTCTCCATGGCATTTACCGTATTACTGCCAAAAATAACTCCCTTGGTACCCGTAGCGCCCTGGGTGCCCATAATGAGCAGGTCTATGTCTTTGCTGGCAATGGTCTGTTTTATGGCTTCTGAGAGGAAATTAAAGGAAGAAATTGTGTGATAACGATGTTTAGGGTTGTCATGGTGTAGTTCCAGCATGTCCAATAATTTGGCAAAGGCTTCCTCCGATGCCCCTTTGGCAGTTTCGTATTCTGCACTGCCAGGTTCTGGCATTATAAGGGTGTTTGTAGTATAACTATCCAAACGGAAAACATTCAAAAAATAGAACTCGCAGTTAAGTCTTGCATAAAGATCCAAGGCATAGCGGGTGGCGTTCAGGGCATTTTTGGAGAAATCGGTAGGAATTAATATTCTTTTGTCCATGGCAATGCTTCTTTCGTTTTATTAAAAATAATACCCTTTCGAGACATTTACTATGACAACGGTCAGTCTTGGGAAGGGAGAATGAGGAATGGGATATCGGAATACATGCTTAGATCTTTTACCACTGGTTCCCGGGTAAGTTTTTCAAAAAGATTGCGCTTTTCATGAACCATGGCGAACAGGTCCACTTTCAATTTTTCCAAAAAAACATCTATTACTTTGGCTTTGTCGTCAAAATTCTTGATCCATTGAAAAGAGTGTCCTACCTTATTCAGTCCAACTTCCAACTTTTTTCTGTTCTCCTCCTGGCTCTTGTTCAGTATATGTTGTTCCTGAACGTGAACGACTCTGATAGTTGCATTGGACAAAGAAGCAATTTCCAAGAGCTGGTCAATAATCTCTTGGCCGCAATCCTTTCTCAAATCGGTAACAAAGGCAATTTCTTTAATGGGATGAAAATCCATTTCGCCTGGAATGGCCAATAGGGGGCATTTTAAATTATCGGCAACCTTAATGGTATTGCTCCCAAAAAACACATCGGTTGCTTCTGTAAGTCCTTTGTTTCCCATAGTTACCAAATCGATCTTAAACTCCTCTATTTTTTGCGCTATGATATTTACCAAGTCGCCTTTTTGGGAAATGGTCTTGAAGGTATGTAGGGGATTTTCATTGTCCAATACTATTTTATGCTTGGTATGCGTTAACTTTTCTTTGGACTCGGTTTCCAGTTCCTTTAGATGTTTTTTGATATTTAGGATGGGGAGTGTTCTGCCGGGGGAAATGGTTAGTTCCGAATAGGTGTTTAGAATATAAAAAGTACAAGTTTCCGATGCTAAAAGTTTTGTTGCATAGAATAGGGCACAATAGGCATTATTGGAAAAATCGGTGGCAACAAGTATATTTTTCATTATCTACGATTTAAAATTGTGGAATTACCAAAAACGGTATGGTAACGTGAAGGCCTATTTTTTTGATCACTGGTTCAATAAAAAGTCGCTCCATAAAGGTATGTTTGTTCTGTACCATGACCAGGAGGTTAATTTTTTCCTTGGCCTGGAAGGTATTGATGGCGTCTATAATTTCATTATTGGGTACATCATGGAATAATGCCTTGTGGCCCAACATTTTTTCAAGGCCTTTTTTTTGTTTTTTTTGATCCGGCGTCAGTTCATAGCCTGTGGATACGTGCAACACATTTATTTGGGATCCATGCTCATTGGCTATCTCCAAAAGTGGATTTAACCTCTCCTGTTGGTATTCAATTTCATAGTCGGTAGGAAATAGGATTTCCAAAGGATTCTCATACTCGAAATTGGGGGGTACCACCAATACTGGGCAGTTGGCCTTTCGTATTACATGTACGGTATTGGTTCCAAAGAGGATTTCCTCGGCCCCTGTGGCGCCTTTGGTGCCCATTACTACCAAATCTATACCTTCGGATTCAACGGTTTCCAACACTTCGTTCACCAAGGTGTTAAATGCAGTTTGAACAACAAAGCTATGATTAGGATTGTTGTATTCCATTTCAAAATCACTTTTTAGTTTCTCCAGTTGGGTCATGGACGTTTCCTGCATTACGTCACCCAAGCCTATAAGACCCGGACTTCCAACCAGATATTCCGCATTGTATACCGGAGGTAAATAGGTATTCACAAGATAAAATTTACATTTGGTATTTTTAAAGATCTTCAAGGCATAGCCAATAGCCTTAATGGAGTTGTCTGAAAAATCAGTGGGTAACAATATTCTTTTCATGGTGCTTTTTACTTTAATATGGTAAATCTAAAGCGGAAGAATTTTGAAAACCATGATATTCGTCAGTTTCATATTCCCTCTGTTTAGGTAATTTTACTTTCTAAAAATTAAATTATGAAGGACAGTTTTAACAATATAATCAATTCCGATACCCCGGTGCTAGTCGACTTTTACGCGGATTGGTGCGGACCCTGTAAAATGTTGGCGCCCATTTTAAAACAGGTAAAGGACGAATTGGGAAGTACCCTAAAAATTATAAAGATCGATGTGGACAAGAATCAATCCTTGGCCAACACTTACCAAGTAAGGGGAGTACCCACCATGTTGTTGTTTAAAAACGGAAAGCAGGTTTGGCGACAATCCGGAGTACTTCAAAAGAATGACATTGTTGGGGTGGTGCAACAGCATATTTAAAGGGATACCCCAAGGATTGCCCCGCAATTGAGATCCAACATGCTTATTCGTGTACTATTAGAAATGGAATCTTGGTATGGTAACTGATTTTTTCGACCGTTGGTTTAAATAGGATGCGCTCCAAGAAGTTTAGGTTCTTGGCCACCATAACCAACATATCCAAATCCCTGCTTTCAACGAATGCCTGTACCGCATCATCCAAATTTTTTATGGTAAGGGTATGAAAGGAATGTTCATTTTCCCTAAAATAGTTCTTTATAAATTCCTTGTTCTTCATTTGTAGATCACTGAGGTCCTTCGCTTTTTGAGACACATATAGAAAGCGCAATGCGGAGTTATGCATTACCGCAAGTTCCTTGATATGGTTCAGCACCTTTATATCATAACTTAATTGGAAATCTGTGGGAAACCCTATTTCACGTGGGTTGTTATATTCAGCGTCCTCGGGCACGGCCAAAACCGCACATCGTACTTTGGTAAGGACATTGCCCGTATTGCTTCCCAGGGAAACAGCTTTAAGGCCACTGGCACCTTTAGTTCCCATAATGATCAGGTCTATATTTCTGTCCTTTACTTCTTGCTTTATATGATCTGTAAAAAACCCGTACAATGCAGTAGTATTAAAGCTATGCTTAGTGTTTAAGGGCAGACGTTCGATCTCATTAAGCAAATTTTCCAATTTCTCCTTACTCTCCTTTAGAATATTTTCCTCCAAGAGTTCTGCCGAGGCATACATGGCTGCCTCACCACCGGAATTATAGGAAATAGGATTTATATGGACGATATGAAAAGTACATCTGGTTTTGGAATACAATGCTGTTCCATACTTAATGGCATTCCACGCATTATCAGAGAAGTCGGTAGGTATCAATATATTTTTCATAAAAGTTGATTTAACGGTTCAATAAGGTTCCCTTTAACGAACTAAAATTAATTGCTCTTTATTTGCTCCCCAATGACATATATCATATTGGCTGTAATAATTTCATGATGATAGCAGTCTTCAGGGTTCAATTAACGGAAATATTAGAAAAGGTACTTCGGTATTGAAAGCTACCCTATTAATAACGTTTTCGTTGGTAAGTTTCTCGAAGAAACTATGCCAATAATTTACCATGGCTATCATTCCTATATTGTCATTTACATGGGTATAGTTATTTATTGCCCCTGAAATATTCTTATGTCCCTTAATTTCTTCAAAACCGTATTTTATGTCAAGGAACCTTTTGGGCAATAAATCCTTGGCAGTTTGTTGGTGGGGGTGCAATTCTTTACCGATACCGATATGCACAATGGTAATTTTAGAGTCCCATAATTTAGCCAATTCCAAAAGCGGTACCAATTCTACCTCACTATATATATGTTCAAAATTTGTGGCAAAGGCTATTTCCTTAGGGGCCTCAAAATCATATTTCCCAGGAACGGCAATAATAGGGCAGAAGTCTATTTTTTGTATCACCCTTAGCGTGTTGCTGCCCATAAATACTTCTTTGAGAGCAGAGGAACCTTTGGTTCCCATAAAAATATATTGTACATCTTTATCTATGGTGGTTCTGCCAATGGCGTTTACCAAGGAGTCGGCGATACTCAATCCGTTGAAGGAGTGCAAGCTATTTTTGTTTACCGATTTCAATTCGTCCATTAGGGATTTTATGTCTCTCTGGGATTCATCTTTTATAGCTCTAAATAAGCGAGTGTCTTTAGCCTTGCCCATAGTACTGCTCAAATTGGACGGGCCAACTTCAAAGGCATGTAAAATATGGAAAACACATTCCACTTTTTCAAATAGGTATACCGCGTAGTCTATGGCATTGCGGGCGTTTGCAGAGAAATCCGTTGGCAGGAGTATATGTTTTGCTTTCATACTTTTTTATTTACCGTGTATTTGGGGCCACCCTGTGCAAATAATTCTACCTGGAGGGTGTAGCCTTTAGGGGTTTAATAATAGTAAGACCGTTTATGAACTAATTTTCGGAAACATGGGACCATATCAATGTTGGAACAGCTTTTGATTGTCTTCCTAGGTTTGCCCGGGAAGGAACAAGACCGGCACCATGGAATGGAAGGCTATTTTTTTAACAACAGGCTCCTCTATAATTCTTTCCCAAAAGCTATGGTGGTATCTCACCATGGCAAGTAGGTCTGCCCTGGATTTGTTGACATACTGCTCAACACTTTGCACAATATTGGTGTCGAATCTTACTTCATTAAGGGAATATGTGGTATCGGCCAATCGTTCTTCCAGAATATGCAGGTTCGTTTTCTGGACATCGGTGAGAATAAATTCTACCGCTACATGGATTACCTGTATTGTTGCATTCCAAAGGTTTGTTAATTCTGTCATGGGCAATAGCCCAAACTTTTCAAACTTTCTAGTATAATCCGTTGGAAAGACCAGTGTTTTTAACTTTTGGAAGTTATAGTTCTTGGGCACTACTATTATGGAAATATTTTTAAGTTGTTTTAAGACTCTTACCGTATTGCTTCCCATAAAGATTTCCTTTGCCCCGGTGACGCCTTGGGTGCCCATTACTATGAGGTCTATGTCGTTATTAGAAACTATATCCTTAACGGATCCTTCCAAAGTGTCGGATTTGGAAATGGTTTCAAAAAAGTGGTTCGGGTTGTTGTGGTTTTGATTGAGGTAAGCTGAAATTTTATCTAGTTCCTGGGCCGAATACTGTGCTAGGGAGTCATAAATGACGCCCAATCGCTGTTGACTTTTTTGCCCCAACATGTTCATGGCTTTTGGTTCGTAGGCATGTAAAATGATAAATTTGCATGGGACATCCGCATAGAGTTTTAATGCTGTAAATATGGCATTCCAGGCATTGTCGGAAAAATCGGTAGGCAATAGAATTTTTTTCATCCTTTTAGCTTTTAAAATTATCTGGGTAGATTCTGCATCACCAAAAATGGCAGTTTTAATCGTAGCCCAATTTCGTCTACCGTGGATCTGTAAAGCATATCCTCCAGGAATGAATGGCGCGAGTTTACCATGACCAATAGATTGATGTTATTTTTTTTAATGTAATCCATTATAGCTTCCGCCTTATTCTTGGTGGGGCGTCGTTCAAAAAATAAATACGCCTCTGCCAAAGATTCCTTAAGGAAGCGTTGGTTATCTATCTGTCTTGTGCTTAAATCATCAAAGTCTGAAAGGTGTAGGCAATGTATTTCCGATTTAAATTCGGATGCCAAGGTATTCAACAACTTCAATTCCCGTCGCTTGTAAGGCAGCATATAATCTGTGGGAAACAATATTTTCTTTGGCTGTTGGAACTTATAGTCCAGTGGTACAGCGAGCACGGGGCACTGTACGTATTTGAAAACCTGCACTGTATGGCTGCCGAAAGTAATTTTTTTGTCGGCAGTTTTACCTTTGGTACCCATAATTACCAAGTCTACATTTATTTGGTTGACAAAATCATTGACAGCATCTACCAAGGTGTCGAATGCAGAGAGTGTTTCATAAGAGTGTTTTGGGTTGTTCTCCCTAGCGGTAAGTTTTTGAATCAGGTCTTTTAATGCCTCATCGGTATTCTTTTCTACCGTTTCTTTTTGCACTTGTATGGAGGATTCCCCATTGGTCTTGTACGGACCATAAACCTCGTCTGCATAAGCGTGCAAAAAGTAGAAATTGGTGCGTTCACATTTATATAGATTTAGTGCATAATCAATGGCATGCATTGCGCTGTTGGAAAAATCGGTAGGAATCAGAACTGTTCTCATAGGTTTTCTTTTGTGTACTTACCAAAGTTATTGGTAGCGACCTATAAAACCTATGACATTTATCAGTAGCCCAACATCGATTTATTTGGATAAATTTATTCGTGCAAAACCAGTAGGGGAACGCTGGTCTGAAAACTAATCTTTTTAATGGTGGTGTCGAACAGCAGTTGTTGAAGGAAATTGAGGTTTTTGGCCACCATGATTACCAGATCTATTTTCTCGTTGACCACAAATTGTTCAATGGCACTTTTAACCCTATCGTGTTTTAGATGATGGATGCTATGCGATTTTTCATAAAGCTCCAACAAATAGTCCTTCAAATAGGTCATATTCTGATTTTGGACATTGTTTAATGGAACACCGGGCTTGGAGACATTAACAACTCTTAGCTTAGCTTGGGTGAGATGGATCATTTGGGAAATTGCCTCCAGAATAGAGTGGGAATAGAAGATATTGTAATCGGTAGGAAAGGCAATTTCTTTGGGATTTTTTTGAACGGCCTTTTCTGGAATCATCAATAGATTACAGGGTACTTTGGTCAAGACATTGCCGCTATTACTCCCTAAGATGGTTTCTTTTAAGCCCGAGGCCCCTTTGGTGCCCATGACAATCAAATCTATCTTTTTGTCCAATACGGTCTTGCGAATAATATCTATGAGATTTCCAAACTCATGGAGGGCAATAAAGTGATGTTCCTTATTGGTGCTAAGGGTCTTTATGTGCGCAAAGGTAGCAGCTAGGTTATCCCTATGGGGTAAATTGGCAACTTTGGGCGGCATAATAAGGGAATTGCTATCCACACCGGATTGACTCAATGCATCAACATGGAGTACGTAAAAATTACAGGGAGCATCTTTAAACAGCTTTATGGCATATTCAATGGCATTTCTGGAATTTTGGGAAAAATCGGTGGGGAACAGTATACTCTTCATTCAATATTATATGTCCATTTGGGAGCAAAATTATACTTAAGGCCAAAAATGAAATATGACATTGGTCAGTTTGAATAAAATATAGAGTAAGAATATACTTAATTTATGTACTGCAGGGCCTTTAATTCCTTGATACGGATATTCCTTCCTTCGATATCTATGAGCCCTTCTTTTTTGAATCCGGAAAGCGTACGAATAAGGCTTTCGGTAGCAATACCGGCTACACTAGCCAAATCATTTCGGGAGATTTTAATGGGGTCTTCGGTTTTTTTATTCATTATTTCTGCAAATTGCAACAAGGTTTGGGCGGTTTTTTTACGAACGGAACTGTAGGCCATTTGCAACAATTGTTGTTTTATGTCCTTAATATTTCCAGAAAGCAGTTCCATTAGTTCCAAGGAGATATTGTGGTTCTTTTCCAGTACTTGCTTTAAATTTTCCTTGGAAATTCCGGCCAGTTCCGTATCCTCAATGGCAGTTGCCGATTCTTGGTATGGAATATTGTCTATAAAGGAGGTAAATCCCAAAAAGTCATCGGCCCTATAAAGGGAAGTAATCAGCTCTTTTCCATCCTCGTCCATTGTATGGCATTTTACTACCCCTTTTAGGATAAGATATATTTTATGCGAATAGGTACCTTCTAGGTAGATGGAGCTTCCTTGGGGGAAACTACTAGGTTCGCCATTGTCGTCAAAAAAATTCTTCAACTCGTTCAAGGTACGAATCTGATCTTCCGAGTTGGAGGGGTCTGATTTTGCGTCCTGTGCCATTCGCCCCAAGAGTTCCACTTTGGCCAAACGACTTTCAATGGCATTTACGAGGTCTTCCTCTTCAAAAGGCTTGGTAAGGTAATCGTCCGCGCCCAGATCCATTCCTCGCCGTATCTCTTTGTGTTCGGTTTTGGCAGATAGGAATATAAAGGGAATATGTTTGGTTTTTTCATCTGATGACAGGTCTTTCAATACACCATAACCATCTACTTCCGGCATCATAATGTCACAGACGATAATATCGGGTAGTTTTTCCTTTGCCAATTGAATACCAATTTTACCGTTGGGGGCGGTAATCATACTATAGCCTGAAAGCTCCAAAAGCTCTTCGGTGTTTTCACGTAAGGCCCTATCGTCCTCGATCAATAGAATAGTCTTCATTGTTCTTTCAATTTATATTTTCTAAAGGGATCACTATGGTAAAAATAGATCCTTTGTTTTCTTCACTAGTGAATTCAATGGTGGCGCCAAGATTCTCCAAATACTGTTTGGCAATGTTGAGTCCAATGCCCGTGCCTTGGTTCAATAATGCATTTTCCGCCCTGAAATATCGATTGAAAATATGTTTTTGGTCCTCGACAGGAATACCAATCCCACGGTCTATGACTTTAATTAATACATTGTTTTTTTCCTTACTGACGGCTAGGCTAATGGTTGTATCTTCAGGGGAATATTTAATGGCATTGTGGATCAGGTTGGACAAGGCCAGTTCCAATGTTTTTTCATCAAATCTGATAAAAATGTCGTCGATATTCTCTGGATATTGAATGGTTTGGCCCGCCTTAAGGAGCATGTTGGCACCATAGACTACCTCGTTTATAATTTTGCTTAGGGGGAAGGTTTCGATCTTGTAATTTACCTTTCCGGAATCCAAGCGTTCCACGGAAAGAAAATCGGTTAAAATGGTATCCAGATAACGTACTTTGTTCTTTATGGTTTCCACATGTTTGTCCCGCTTATCCTGTTGGTGACTTTCGGTATACTTGGCCAATAAGGTTATGGAGGTAAGTATGCTGCTCAAAGGGGTTTTGAATTCATGGGAAACCAAGGAGAGGAAGCGAGTTTTAAGTTCGTTCAATTCCTTCTCTTTGGCCAGGGCTTCGGTAAGTTGTTTGGTGCGTTCCTGGACTTTTTTTTCTAGTTTTTCGGTATAATTCCTACGTTCCGTAATATCGAGGATTATGGCAACTATAACATCCCTTTCACCAAATGTGGATAGCTGCAAATGTACTTCCACGGGATATATGGATCCGTCCTTTCTTTGATGGTCGGTTTCAAATTTCACCTTGTCCCTTGCCCCGGAAAGCAAAGGCTCTATAAGCCCTTGGAATTGTGTTGCATCCATATAGGGCTTTATATCCAAAGGCTTCATGGCCTTAAATTCCTCCAAGTCATAGCCCATATTTCGAAGGGCCTCTTTGTTTACACTTACAAAATGTTGTGTAATGGCATCGAAAACGTAAATTTCGTTTAAGGACTCATCAAATATTCTGGCCCAATGGCTAAGTTCCCTTTCTTTGATCTTACGTTCGGTAATATCTATTACCAAGGCCATTACATAGGTTTCGCCATATAGCTCAAAAGGGTTTAGGCCCGCCTCAACTGGAAATTCCTCGCCGTTTTTTCGTACTCCATGCAAATCCCTTCCCTTACCCATTTGCCTGCGTTCACTTTTTTCGATAAAGTCTTCCACATGGTCTCCATGATGCTTGTGGAACCTTCTTGGAATAAGGGTGTCCAAGGGTTTTCCGAGGAGCTCGCCCTTATTATAACCAAACATTAATCCGGTAGAGGAATTAGTGGCTACTATAATCTGTTGGGTATTTACAACAATAATTCCTTCGGATACCCCTTCGGAAAGTAGATTGAATATGTCACTGTTTTTTTGAAAGGCCTGCATTATCCAAAGATAAAATTTTTAAACTGATTATTGTCATATAAAAAAATAGGGTTATGCGCTAATTTTAGCTTGTTATCTTCAACAATAAGAAAATGAAAAATTCAAAGGCAATAGGTAAGGAATTGTATGAAAACCTTGGAAAATTATTCTATGCCATCGCCAAGGCAGACTCCCGCGTTCATGGTAAGGAAATAAGCAAGCTTAGGTCGTTCATTAGAAAATACTGGTTGGAGGTTGATGGGTTGGAGGATGAATTTGGTACGGACGCGGCCTTTCAAATCGAATCGGTATTCGATTGGTCTATGGAAAATGATCTGGATAGTGAAGTGTGCTATGAAAGTTTTAAGGAGTTCTATAAAGACAATGGGGGTTTGTTCACCGCGTTTATCAAGGTGCTTATTTTGGATACGGCCCATGCCATTTCCAATAGTTTCGCAGGAAAAAACAAGGCAGAATTGGTAATGTTGGGCAAATTGGAACTTTTGCTAAAGAAATAGAACTTTGGATGGGGTTGGGATTCCGATTCCTGTTCAGATCTTAAATGTCATAACCGGTAGTCCGGCTTTGTTTGCAATATCCTCACCAATACTTCCAAGCAAGAAATGTGAAAGGCCTTTTCTGCCATGTGTTGGTAGTGCGAGGAGATCAAAATCTTCGGTCTTGCTGAAATTCAGTATGCCAACTTCCACGCTGTGGTCATTGTATACCTCTACTTTGGATTTGGTGTCCCCGGCCTTCAACATAAATTTGGCTATGCGATTCTCAGCTTCAGGTGTACTCAAAAAATCCTGATAGGGGGTGTTGATGTAGACCAATTTTAGTTTGGCCGAAAATTTTTCTGCCATTAGCTTAACATTTTTATACGCCACGATCATATCTTCCGAATAACTGCAGGCAAATAGGATATTTCGTATGGTGAAATTGGAATTTTGTCCTTTTATAACCAAAACGGGGACATCGGAAGTGCGTACTACCTTTTCGGTATTGGAACCGATAAAAATTTCATTGAAGCCCGTACTGCCGTGCGAACCCATTATGATCAGATCTATATTTTGTTCCTTGGCAACATTATTGAGTTCACTGAATACCTTGTAGTTCTGCACTATTTTACGAATAGTGATATCTTTTAAATAGGGTTTGTCCAAGAAGCTTTTAAATTTTTTCTTTGCAAGTCCCATAAAGTATTTGGCTTCCTCATACTCCAATAAATCATCTTCGGCAATCACTGCTTCTGAAATTCCCAGCATATGGATTAGGGTAATATCCGCGTTTTGCTGTTTTGCAATGCCGGCAGCTACCTCTAGGGCATAGGCGGAGTGTTCTGAGAAATCTACTGGTACCAATAAGTGTTTCATTATATTTTGTTTAAGGTTGTACTCCTCTTAGGTCTATTTTTGTCAACTCTGTCAATTTATTAGTGAAACTCAATTTTGAGAAGTCGGTAAGACGCACTTAAAATTGCAAGTTCAACTAATCCCGCCTTTTTCGGCGAGATCTAGGTTCAATACCTTTTATTAATGGGTAGTTGTGGTCCCCTTTGCAAAATCGTCAATTGTGGTTGGTCCAGACCCAAGTGATGGTATAAGGCTTTGATCTACCGAAACAAAAATAAACAGTAGCCGAACCATTTAAAATGACATTGGTCACTAACCCCAATTTTAATAAAAACATATTGAGGATACTTGGACCGGTAGGGCACAACATTCCTTTATGCTTTGTATGCCTTTACAAAACCTTTAAAAAGGGCGGGGGACCGAGCTGGTAAAAGTTATTTTCGGATTACTGACATTGGTCATTTTATACTGAATTTTCATATACTACTTTAGTGGAAATAAAATTCAAAGCCATGAAAAAAATTATAATAACAGTATTTGTAATGTTAATGCTTCCCAATGTATTCCATTCCCAAACCATTAAAAATATTGATGAAATAGCTCCATTTAGTGAAGGACTCGCGGCTGTTCGACAAGGGGATCAATGGGGGTTTATTAACGAAGAAGGTCAAATGGTCATTAATTTTCGCAGCGACATTTATTGGAACCGTGATGCCGATACCACAAAAAAGGATATTTCAGGGGTCCAATATCCCATGTTTAATGAAGGAAGGTGTCTGATCACCAAAATGGTGGAGGATGGTGTGCCCGTTTACGGATTTATCGATACCAAGGGAAATGTAGTACTGGAACCCCAGCTGCTAAATGTTTACCCCTTTGATAATGGTTTTACCACAGGGGTTCTTTTTGAGAAATCCATGAAGGGAAAAAATGAATTTAATCTAGATATTTACGAATTTAAGTTTCACGATGTTATGCTGGATACTTCAGGGGAAATTGTGGAGTTCTTCAATAGAAGGAACAATATCCAAATGACCAAAAAAAGGTACAGGAGGCCTTCGGTAGGGGTAAAACAATTATCGAAAGGTTTGGTCGGGGTATACTCCCAGGGTGAAGGTTGGGAAGTGAGGAAAATAACTTTAAATAATTGATTATGTTAAGATTAAAGGATAAAGTTGCCGTTATTACGGGTGGTGCTGGAGGAATTGGATTGGCCACGGCTAAATTGTTTTTACAGGAAGGTGCCAAGGTTGTAATTGTGGATATCGATAGGGAAGTTTTGGAAAAGGCAACCCTGGCCGTAGATGACGAGAATTTGTCTATTTGTGTTGCCGATGTTTCAAAAGTGCTGGACAACGAAAAGTTTGTAGAGACAATCCTTGAGCGTCATGGGAGGATAGATATATTTTTTGCCAATGCAGGGATTGAAGGTACTTCCAAACCAATTGCCGAATATCCGGAGGAGATTTTTGATAAGGTAATCGGGGTCAATCTTAAGGGGGTGTGGCTAGGTTGCAAGCATGTAATTCCAAAAATGAAACAAGGTGGAAGTGTAATAATCACTTCTTCCGTGGCTGGCTTAAGGGGTTTTTCCGGATTGGGGGCCTATGTGGCCAGTAAACATGCCGTAGTAGGCTTAATGAGGGTAGCGGCCAAAGAAAATGCCAACCGTAATATTCGCGTGAATACCATTCATCCGGGTCCTGTCAATAATAATATGATGAGACGGCTGGAAAATGATATGTCCCCTGAAAGTCCCAATGATATTATGAAAGGCTTTGAAGCAGCGGTACCTTTAAAACGATATGCAGAATCTAGTGAGATTGCGGCTATGGCGCTTTTTTTGGCCTCGGACGAGAGCAAATATATCACAGGTACTACCCATGTAGTGGATGGGGGTATGTTAAGTTAAACAGTTACTTTTCTATTTTATACTCAAGTCCACCGGTAAATTATAGCTTTTTGATGTTTGGGTATGGGCTAAATAAGGACGTGGTCAACAACAGCATTCCCACATATGATAATTGTCATTGTCTAAGTCGCTTTACAGAAATATCTTCATCAAAATTTTGATTATGAAGGGTTTTTTAAAGTTGGGAAAGGTGGCAGGTATCCGATTGGAGGTACATTGGACATTTGCCTTATTATTGATTTGGGCTGGTTTTATTGAGTTTCGGAATAGCGGAAACCTCGAAAGGGTAGCAGTTAACCAAGGATTTATTTTGGTGTTAATGGCTTGTGTAGTACTCCATGAACTGGGTCATGCCCTGACCGCCAGAAAATTTGGGATTAAGACCCAAAGAATTATATTACTGCCAATTGGTGGTGTGGCCACTTTGGAAAAAATGCCCGAAAAACCTGGGCAGGAACTGCTTGTAGCCTTGGCGGGCCCAGCCGTTAATGTAGTAATAGCCATTGTATTGGCTCTTATAATTCCTGTTAAGAGTTATTTTAATTTTGATAATATTTTGGTGGAGGAGATGCTCTATGCCCCCAACCTGCAGAATTTCCTTTTTTATCTTTTTATAGCCAATGTAATGTTGGTAGTGTTTAATCTTATTCCTGCATTTCCGATGGATGGTGGTCGGGTACTTAGGGCCTTATTGGCCTTTAGATTGAGCCGAGTGGAGGCAACAAATATTGCAGCCAGTATTGGCCAGGCCTTGGCCGTTGTTTTCTTTATACTCGGATTTTTCGTTAACCCTTTTTTAATCCTGATTGCCTTTTTTATCTTCTTCGGGGCACGTGGCGAGAACCAAATGGTGAAGCAAAACTCCCTGCTGCAAGGGCATCTGGTAAAGGAAGCTACATTGACCAATATAACGGTACTGCGTCCGGATAATAATGTGCAGGAGGTTATAGATATTCTTCTGGCAAGTACGGAAAAGGATTTTGTGGTAGCCCAGGACAAGGATATATTGGGAATAATAACCCAAAAAGATATAATTAAGAACGCCAAGACCCCTTCAATTCTGGTAAGGGATATAATGGACAAAACATTCACGGCAGTTGATGAGTCTACAGAAATCCTTAAAGTATTGGAATTGGTAGGAAAGGAAAAGAAGAGCTTTTTTCCCGTTACACGGAATTCAAAGTTAATAGGTGCCATAGACATGGTCAATATTGGGGAGTTTATTTTGTTTAAATCTGTATCTTGGAATAAAATAGATAATTCATGATCATACACGGTTTAGGGGAAAGAAATTCACTACTTAATAAATTTGTTTCGGAAATTAGGGATGCCAAGATACAGCTCGATAGCATGCGCTTTAGGCGAAATATTGAACGTATTGGGGAAATTCTGGCCTACGAACTAAGCAAAACCCTGAACTATAAGGACCATACAGTTGTAACCCCTCTGGGAACCAAAGATATGTCCATTCCCATTGATGATCTGGTGCTTTGTTCCGTTTTACGCGCCGGACTTCCTTTACACCAGGGTTTGTTAAATTATTTTGACAATGCGGAAAATGCTTTTATTTCGGCTTTTAGACACCACCGTGGAGATGAGGATGCTTTTGAGGTCATAGTGAATTATTTTGCCGCTCCATCCTTGGAAAATAAAACCTTGGTACTTACTGATCCAATGTTGGCCACCGGTAAAACCTTGGAAAATGTTTTAAATGCCTTAAGGGACCATGGCAGGCCCAAGCAGATTCATATTATATCGGTAATTGGTTCCCAATCAGGAATAGACCATATTACGACAGTTTTTCCAAAGAACACCCAATTGTGGATAGCAGCCATAGATAATCGGTTAAATAGTAAAGGCTATATTGTTCCCGGTATTGGGGATGCTGGGGATTTGGCTTTTGGGGTGAAACTATAGCCAACCTTCTTTCTGGAGATCCAAAGCACTATCTTAATTTTCCCTTGGCCCGTTTTACCATCTTCACTATTTCATACCATAGCACAGAGACAATGCCTACAACAACAGAAATCCCCAGTTGACCTCCGCTTAAGGCTTCAAATTGAAAAAATCTTGTAAATGGGGGCATATAGAGTAGTAGTGCCGATAAGATCAAGGTAATCCCAATAATCAAGGGGACCAAGTTGTTCTTATATTTTAAAGTAGTCCAAATGGAGTAGAGGAAAGAGCGGTTTATCAAGGTCAGGAATATATTGGATGAGATCAATACCATAAACACCATCGTTCTAGTCAGCGATTCATTATATCCTTCATAAACGGCGTATTGGTATACCGATAAGGAACCCAAAGTAATTACCAATCCCTGTACGATACTGGTTATCAATTCCTTAAAATTAAAAAATGTTGTTGTAAATGGCCTTGGTTTTTGGATCATTGTATTTTTTTCCATGGGCTCGTTTTCATAAATGATGGAACAGGTGGGTCCCATAATCAATTCCAATAAAATAACATGGGAGGGTGAAAAAATGGCGGGATAGGCCCATCCCAATGCCAGGGGGATAAATACCGTTAGTATGATAGGGATATGGATGGATATGATATACTGAATGGCCTTTTTTAAATTGCCATAAATTTTTCTGCCCATGGCAATGGCATCGACCATTTTGGAAAGGTCATCGTCTACCAAGATCAAGGAGGCGGCC